>Ga0222712_10001082_pt1 | contig 34882 bp, 35 predicted proteins | sample C33_657DmetaG_FD_165043 | JGI IMG/M metagenome (GOLD analysis project Ga0222712, IMG submission 165043) | Estuarine water microbial communities from San Francisco Bay, California, United States - C33_657D | ecosystem: Environmental > Aquatic > Marine > Unclassified | place: USA: California...
CGGAATCTTCTCCCACCAAGACGGCGCGCCCACGCCTTGCCAGAACTGGATGCGCCCGAACTGCCGGGGGTCGACGAAGACGAGTTCCTTGCCGCCGGCCATCGTCAGCTTGAAGTGGTCGTAAGGTATCGGCTCGCGATCGGCATCGCCGGCTTCGAGTCGGCCGGTCATCCCGAGGTGCACGCCGATCCAGGTGTTTCCCGAGAAACGGAACGCCATCTGCTTGGCAGCCGCGAAGGACTCGAGGAGCTTCGCGCCCGTCAGCGCCTTGGTCAGCGCCTTCGCGTCGACGCCACGACCGACACGCGCCTTCGGATTCAGGAAGACCTTCGCGACCTTCCGGCCGACACCTGGATTCCAGCGACGGCGGAAATATTCGACTTCGGCGAGTTCGGGCATGTGTCGTCCGATAATCCATCTCGATTAGGCCTTATCGCAAGCCGATGCCTAAAGTTGGGCAGAATAGGGCAGCCTGAGCCGCCGGCTGTGTTTTTTTGGACAAGAGCCCGGACGCATCGTCATCGGCACGCGAATTGCTGATGTCAGGCATGGGTACAAACCTGCCGACCATCCTGCCGATGCTCCGATTCTGGGCCATCATCTTGGCCTGCGTCCTCACGACCATCAGCGCCCAGGCTCACCCCGGGCATGAAGGCGGGCATGACGGCGATGAGTTCGTCTGGACCGCCGACCATCTCGCCCGACATCCGGGAGCGACGCTCCTGGTCTTGGCCGCCGTAGCGCTCATCGCCTGGGGCGCCTTCCGTTTCTGCTCCGCGACGCAGCGCCAGCTCAAGGCCGCCGCAGCCCGCACCCAAGCCGCGGATAAGTCCGCCTGAGGATCGCCCGCAGGTCCGTCAGCGCATCGCGCAGCCGGGTCGGATCCGGTGCGACGATGCGGATGCTCCAGCCGAGCTTGCGCAGTCGGCTGATTCCCAGCCAGACGCCATCACGATGGAGCGCCGCGGCTTCCGCACGCCACGCTGGAGACGCTTCTTCCTCGGGAGGAAGCAGGACGATGTTCGCGAAGCAGGAGCCGGCTCCCGTCCCGGCGAATTCCGCGAGGGAGCGCAACGAGGCCCCGTTCTGATCGAAGCGTTCGCGCAAGATCAGCTCGCCTGCCCGACGGACGGTCAGGCCGAGGACAAGCCGGTCCCACGCCCACGCTTCGCCATGGGCGAGGCGGCCGGGCATCAGCTGATCGATGAACAGGAGCGTCGAGCCTTCGGCGGCCTCGATCGTGGTCTCCTGAAAATAAGTCGACCCGCGGTGAGGGACGATCGGCTCGGGGAATACTTCGAGCGAGGCGTCGGCCGCGACCTCGAAATGCTGACGGCCGGTCGCATGACCGCCTTCGGTCATCCGGAACAGCCGGCTCGCGCTCGGCGTCGTGACGAGCAACGCCGCGCCGGCCTCGACGGCGATGGACGACTCGAGCCGGTCGCCCTCGAGGATGCCCGCGGTCGGATTGACGACTTGGGCGTGCAACACCTCGGCCTCGGGATCCCAGTTCGGCTTGCTGAGGTGGAACGGGGCGCGGAACGACTGGGCGGACAAGGCCGTGCTTCCGTCCGAGGCCCGGACGGCGCGCAGATGGAGATGTCCGTCGAGCGCGTTCACGAGGCGCGGGCCTTGCGGGCGAAGAGCACTTCGCGTTCGATCCAGGCGATGACCTGGTCGAGGTTATGGTGACGCTTGAGGTCGCAGAACACGAACGGGCGTTCGCCGCGCTGGACCTTCGCGTCTCGATCCATCACCGAAAGATCGGCGCCGACGAGCGGGGCGAGGTCGATCTTGTTGATGATGAGCAGGTCGCTGTGCCGGATCGCCGGCCCGCCCTTGCGCGGGATCTTCTCCCCTTCGGCGACGTCGATGACGTAGATGAAGGAGTCGACCAGCTCGGGAGAGAACGTGGCGGTGAGGTTGTCGCCGCCGCTTTCGACGAGCAGCAGCTGCAGGTCGGGGATGGCGGCCTCGAGCTGCCGGCAGGCCTGCTCGTTCATCGTCGTGTCGTCACGGATGGCCGTGTGCGGGCAGCCGCCGGTCTCGACGCCGAGGATGCGGCCCTCGGGCAGCGCCGAGTGCTTGCGCAGGAACTCGGCGTCCTCGGAGCAATAGATGTCGTTGGTCACGACCGCCATCGAGTAACGTTCGCGGAGGGCCTGGCAGAGGCGGAGACAGAGCATCGTCTTGCCGGAGCCGACCGGGCCGCCGATACCGATGCGTGGGGAGCGAGGAGGAGTCATGGTGGTCAGGAGATGAAGAGGCGGGCGTTGGCGGTCTCGTGGCGGGCCGAAGCCGCATCAAGCCAGGGGTTGAACCAGCCGATCTCGTCGAGGGGCAGTTCGCAGGCCGGGCCGACCATCGCAGGGCAAAGCGCGACCATCTCCGTCAGCAGGCTTTGCGCAGCGTTCTGACCGAGGCGGAGGAGCTTCGTGGCGGCGGCGATCACGCCCGCGACGGCGGAGTAACAGACCGCGGCGAGGACGGCGGCGAGCGGCGCCCCGTGGACGCGGGCTTCGAGCGCGGCCGAGATCGCGGTACAATGAGGCCAGCTGCCTTCGGTGGCGCGGCGCAGGAACTCTCGGGAGAGCTCCGCGTCGTGGACGGTCGCCAGGAGCTCCGCACGCTGGCGGCCGATCGCTTCGGCGGCGGAACGGAGTTCGCGCGGGGCGCGCAAGGCGGCGGCGAGGACGCAGACTTCGCCGACGGTCGCCCAATCCCGGGAGCCGAAGGCCTTCCAAGCGTGCGTGGCGAGCGGGAGGTCAACGTTGCGGAGAGACGGCAGGACCGAGTTCAGCAAGAAGGCGCGCAAGGTCGCGCGGTCACGGACGGCGCCGGCCTCGATCATGCCCTCGAGTCCGAAGGAATGCGCGTAGGAGCCCGTGGGATAGAGCGAATCGGAGGCCTGCAGCAGTCCGAGCAGCCAACCGGTGTCAGTGCTGGTGACTGGGGCCGAATTCATGGGCGGGGAGCGGACCGCGGGCGAAATGCCCGGGGCGGAAGACGAGCAGGTCGGCGACGAACGGAAGCCCGAGCTTCTCGAGCAGCCGCCGCGCGACCGGCGAGTCGGCGACGATCAGGCGGCCTGGTTCCGTCGAGGCTTCGAGGTGGAGATTGCCGAACGCCCAGCCGAGGCCGGCGGCGGCGGAACCCGCCATGTCGAGCGACACGCAGAGGACGGGTTCGGGAATCTGGCGGAGGACGTAACGGACCTCGGCGGCCTGCAGGATCGTGTCACCATGCTTGAAAGGCTTCTCGAGCTCGAAGCCGAACGGCGTGCCGTCCTCGGCCGTCGTTCGCCAGACGCGCTTCGCCACGTCGCGACGCTCCGCATGGACCGGCACTTCGGTGAGAGATAAGTCGGGCGCGAGGACCGGACCGCGGACGAGGCAGAGGATGGTCATCTCAGAAGAGGTGGTAGCGCTGGGCGAGCGGCAGCACCTTGGCGGGTTCGCAGGTGAGGTGGATGTCGTCGGCGGTGACGCGGTAGGTCTCCGGGTCGACGACGATATGCGGCATCGCCGCGTTGAGCACCATGTCGGCCTTGCCGATCCGGCGGCAATGACGGACGGCTTCGAGCCGGCGGCTGAGCCCGATCGAAGCCGGGCCGCGGGGGTCGGCGAGGGATGCCGCGCTGACGAACGTCATGCTCGTGCGATTCATCGCCTTGCCCGTACCGCCCCACTGCGGGCGATAGAACGTCGGCTGCGGCGTCGGGATGGAGGCGTTCGGATCGCCCATGTTGGCCCAGGCGATGAAACCGCCCCGCAGGACCATCTCCGGCTTGGCGCCGAAGAGGGCCGGCTTGAAGACCACGAAGTCGGCGGCCTTGCCGACCTCGAGCGAGCCGACGACGTGGGCGATGCCGTGCGTGATGGCCGGATTGATCGTATACTTCGCGAGATAGCGCAGGATCCGGAAGTTGTCGGCGGCCGGATGGGATCCGCCGGCGAGCTCACCGAACTGCTCCTTCATCTTATGGGCGGTCTGCCAGGTGCGGCAGACGACTTCGCCGATGCGGCCCATCGCCTGCGAGTCGGACGACATCATCGAGATCGCGCCGAGGTCGTGCAGGCGGTCTTCGGCGGCGATGGTCTCCGGACGGATGCGCGATTCGGCGAACGACACGTCTTCGGGGATACGCGCGTCGAGGTGATGGCAGACCATCAGCATGTCGAGGTGTTCGTCGATCGTGTTGACGGTAAAAGGACGCGTCGGGTTGGTGGACGAGGGCAGCACGTTCGGCTCACCGCACACGCGGATGATGTCGGGGGCGTGGCCGCCGCCGGCGCCTTCCGAGTGGTAGGTATGGATCGCGCGCCCCTTGAAGGCCGCCAGCGTCGTCTCGACGAAGCCGGCTTCGTTGAGCGTGTCGGTGTGGATCGCGACCTGGACGTCGAGCTCGTCGGCGACGCCGAGGCAGGTGTCGATGGCGGCCGGCGTCGTGCCCCAATCTTCGTGGAGCTTGAGGCCGATGGCGCCCGCGCGGACCTGTTCGCGGAGCGGGTCGGGCGTCGAACAGTTGCCCTTGCCGAGGAAGCCGAAATGGACCGGGTAGGATTCCGCCGCCTCCAGCATGCGGTGAAGATTCCAAGCGCCGGGCGTGCACGTCGTGGCCAACGTGCCGTGGGCCGGGCCAGTGCCGCCGCCGATGAGCGTCGTGATACCGGAGCTGATGGCTTCGTCGACCTGCTGCGGGCAGATGAAGTGGATGTGCGTGTCGATGCCGCCCGCGGTCACGATGCAGCCTTCCGCCGCGAGGACTTCGGTGCAGGCGCCGATGATCATCGGGTTCGGCTTGCCGGTGGCAGGATCGGGATAGGCGGAACCGAGTCCGGATTGGATGCCGGGGTTGCCGGCATGACCGATGCCGACGATCCGGCCGGCCTTCACGCCGATGTCGGCCTTGATCACGCCGAGCACGGGGTCGAGGATGAGCGCGTTCGTGACGACGAGGTCCAGGGATTCCGCATCGGAAGCCGTCGAAGACTGGCCCATGCCGTCACGGATCACCTTGCCGCCGCCGAACTTCACCTCGTTGCCGTAACCGCCGACACCGGCCACAAGGTCGGCTTCGACTTCGGCGAAGAGGTTGGTGTCACCGAGGCGCACGCGGTCGCCGACCGTCGGGCCGTACATCTGGGCATACTGGAGTCGGGAAAGACGTAGGCTCATGTTCAGAGGGGGCCGTTCACGTGGCCGTTGAAACCATAGACCATGCGACGGCCGGCGAAGGCCACGAGCGAGACACGGCGGGTGTCGCCGGCCTCGAAGCGCACGGCCGTGCCGGCGGCGATGTTGAGGCGGAAGCCGCGCGCGGCGGCGCGGTCGAACTTCAGGAGCTCATTGGCTTCGGCGAAGTGGAAGTGGGAGCCTACCTGTACCGGACGGTCGCCCGTGTTGGCGACCTCGAGCGTGATCTCCTTCAGGCCGACATTGGCGTCCAGGTCGGGCGCCTTGGCGGGGATGATTTCTCCGGGTTTCATGGGCGGATGGGATTATGGACCGTGACGAGCTTCGTGCCGTCGGGGAACGTGGCCTCGACCTGCACGTCATGGATCATCGAGCCGACGCCCTCCATGACATCGGACTCCTTGAGGATCGTGGTGCCATAGGACATCAGCTCGGCCACCGTGCGACCGTCCCGGGCGCCTTCCATGATCTCGTAGGTGATGATGGCGATCGTCTCGGGGTAATTGAGCTTCAGGCCGCGCGCCTGACGGCGGCGCGCGAGGTCGGCGGCGACGACGACCAGGAGTTTTTCGCGTTCGCGAGGAAGGAGGTGCATGAGTTCAGACCTGGAGGTGGGTGCGGACGACCTCATCGGTGAGGTCGGCGATGGCGCCGGAGGAGACGACCGCGCCGCGATCGAGGGCGTAGTAGCGGTCGGCGACAGCGCGGCAGAAATCGACGTACTGCTCCACGAGCAGGATGGCCAAGCCCGTGCCGTCGGCGCGCGGGATGGTACGGAGGCGGCGGAGCGTATCGCCGATCTGTTCGATGATCGACGGCTGGATGCCTTCGGTCGGTTCGTCCAAGATGAGCAACTTCGGGTCGAGCAAGAGCGCGCGGCCGATGGCGAGCTGTTGCTGCTGGCCGCCGGAGAGCACCCCGCCCTTGCGTCCGAGCATCTCCTTCAGGACCGGAAAGAGCTCGTAGACGCGTTCGAGCGCGGCATTCGCCTCGGCGGGCTTGCGACCATGGACCACGAGGCCGATGCGGAGGTTCTCCTCCACCGTCATATGCGGGAAGATATCGCGCCCTTGCGGCACGTAACCGATGCCCAGGCGAGCCCGGACGTCGGTGGCCAGCCGATGGATCGGCTGATCGTCGAAGACGATCTCGCCGGACCGGACCGGGAGAAGCCCCGTGATCGTCTTGAGCGTGGTCGTCTTGCCGACGCCGTTGCGGCCCATCAAGGCCACGACCTCGCCCGTACGGATCTCGAGGTCGACGCCACGGAGGATGCGGGACCCCGAGATATCGGCCTCGACGGATTTGAGGTGCAGGAGGGTGCTCATCGGGTGCCGTGTTTGCCGCGTCCCAGGTAGACCTCGCGCACGCGCGGGTCGGCCTGGACGTCGTCGAATTTGCCTTCGCAGAGCAAGGCGCCTTGGTGGAGGACGGTCACCCGTCCGTTGGCGGCGATCTGTTTCACGAAGGTCATGTCATGCTCGACCACCACCAGGCTGTGCTTGCCCGCGAGGGAGAGCAGCAGTTCGCCCGTGCGGTGCGTCTCCTCGTCGGTCATCCCGGCGGCCGGCTCGTCGACGAGCAGCACGCGAGGCTCCTGGGCGAGCAGCATGCCGATCTCGAGCCACTGCTTCTCGCCGTGAGCGAGGAGACCGGCCTTCCATTCGCCCTTGGCCTCGAGCCGGATGAGCTTCAGCAGCTCATCGATACGATCCGTGTCGGTCGAGGTCAGCCGATGGAAGAGCGAAGCGAAGACGCCGCGGGTGCCGCGCAGGGACAGGATCAGGTTCTCACGGACCGTGTGCTCGGCGTACACGCTCGGCGTCTGGAACTTACGGCCGATGCCGAGACGGTTGATCGCGACCTCGTCGAGCTTCGTCAGGTCATGCGAGTCGGCCGGGTCGGCGCCGAACTCGATCTTGCCCTTGTCCGGCTGCGTACGGCCCGTGAGCAGGTCGAAGAAGGTCGACTTGCCGGCGCCGTTCGGGCCGATGACCGTACGTAGTTCGCCTTCGAACAGATAGAAGTTGAGGTCGGAGATGGCCTTGAAGCCATCGTAGGTCTTCGAGACGTCTTCGACCGTGAGGAGCGGATGAGCCATGGTTCAGGCGGCGGGAGCCGAGGCGGAGGTGGGGCGGAATTTCCGCCAGAGGTCGCGGAGTTTCGCCGGCAGGCTGACCAATCCGCCGGGAAGGAAGAGCACGACCAAGAGGAAGAGCCCCCCGAGCAGGATGAGCCAGAGGTCGGGGATCGCGCGGGTGGCGTAGCTCTTGAGCAGGTTCACGGAGACCGCTCCGAGGATCGGGCCGAGGAGCGTGCCGCGCCCGCCGACCGCGACCCACACGATAGCCTCGAGGGATTTCTCCGGCGTCATGTCGCTCGGGTTGATGATGCCGACCTGCGGGACGTAGAGGGCGCCGCCGACCGCGGCGATGAAGGCCGCCAGGACGAACAGGAAGAGCTTGAAGGCGGGGGTCGCGTAGCCGCTGAAGAGCGTCCGGTTCTCGCCGTCGCGGATGGCACGCTGGACCAGGCCGAACTTGGTGCCCTCGAGCCAACGGAGGAAGATCACCACGCCGACGAGCGTCAGCGCCGTCGCGACGAAAAGCCCGCGCTGGGTGGCCGGATCGCGCAGCGAGAAGCCGAGCAGCGCCTTGAAGTCGGTGAAGCCGTTGTTGCCGCCCATCAAGGTGTTGTTGCGGAAGAAGATGAGCGCGCCGGCGTAGGTGAGCGCCTGCGTCAGGATCGAGAAGTAGACGCCTTTGATGCGGGAGCGGAAGGCCAGCCACCCGAAGATCCCGGCGACGAGGCCCGGCAGCAGGAACACCATCAGCAGCGCGAAGGAGAAGTGCTCGAACGGCTTCCAGAACCCCGGGAGTTCCGTCCAGCCGAGGAAGACCAGGAAGTCGGGGATGGGCTTATGGTACTGGCCTTGGTCCCCGATCATGCGCATCAGGTACATCCCGTGCATGTAGCCGCCGAGGGCGAAGAAGAGCCCTTGGCCGAGCGAGAGCAGGCCGGTGCCGCCCCAGAGCAGGTTCACCGACAGCGCGAGCAGCGCATAGCAGAGGTACTTGCCCCAGAGGTTGAGCGTGAAGTGGTCGATCACGCCGAAGACGTCGAGCGTCGGCATGATGAGCACCGCGACGGCCGTGAACGCCAGCAGGGCGGCGGCGGTGTCGCTCGGCGGAGCGGGCGGGCTATGTCGGTCGGAAGCGGCCATGGGTCAGTCGAGGCTGCGGGAACGCGCGGCGAAGAGGCCGGAGGGGCGCCACTGCAAGAAGAGGATGATGACGCATAGCACCAGGATCTTGCCGAACACGGCGGAGTCCTGCGCGAGGTTCTGGAGGGCGCCCCCTACGAAGGGCACGTTGGCGAGGGCTCCGGCGACGGCGGGCGAGTACTGCTGCGTGAACTGGTCGAAGGCGCCGATCCCGAGGCCGCTGATGACCGTGCCCACGAGGTCGCCCACGCCGCCGACGACGACGACCATGAAACTGTCGACCACGTAGGACTGCCCGAGCGACGGCCCGACGTTGCCGATCTGGCTGAGGAACGCGCCCGCGAGGCCGGCGAGGCCGCTACCGAGGGCGAAGGTCAGCATGTTGACGCGCTCGGTGCGCACGCCCATGCAGGCGGCCATCTGACGGTTCTGCGTGACGCTGCGGATGAGCAAGCCCACCGAGGTCCGCGTGAGCACGAGCCAGACCCCGACGACGATCAGCGTCGCGAAACCGATGACGAAGACGCGGTTCCAGCCGAGGAGCACGTCGCCCACGACCCAGTTGCCACTGAGATAGGCCGGGCTGCCGACCTGCACATTGTTGGCGCCGAAGGTCAGGCGAAGGAGCTGCTGAAGAAGGAGCGAGACGCCCCAGGTCGCGAGCAGGCTTTCGAGCGGGCGCCGATAAAGGAACCGGATTACGCCGCGCTCGAGCAGGATGCCGGCGCCGGCGGCGACGAGGAAGCTGAGCGGCAAGGCGAACAGGAAGTAGGATTCGCGCCACCAGCCGGTCGTATGCAGACCCGGGATGGACACCGAGAAACCGAAGGGCGAGAGCGCGAGCCCGTTGGCGAAGATATTCTGCACCACGTAGGTCGTATAGGCGCCGATGGCGATCATCTCGCCGTGCGCCATGTTGATGACGCCCATCAGGCCGAAGGTGATCGCCAACCCCAGGGCGACGATGATGAGGATGCTGCCGAGGCTGAGGCTGCGGAAGAGCGTGCCGCCGAAGTCGACCACCGTGCGATGACGTTCCACCGCCTGCAGGGCAGAGCGGGCGGCCGCGAGCAAGCGCTCGTCCTGGGCGGCCATGGCCTCCTTGAGCACCGCCTTCACGAAGTCGGTGCTTGCCAAGGACTGGAGCGCCTCGAGCTCCTTGAGCGCGGCGAGCTTCGTCGCGGCGTCGGGGGACTTGAGCCGCACGAGGGCCAACGCCTCGCGAAGCGCCTTGATCGCCGCCGGGTCGGTCTCGACCTTCAGGCGCTTCTCGAGCGCCGGCAGCTTTTCGATCTGCTGGCCCTGCCCGATCGCGGCGATGGCCCCGAGCTTCTTGGCCGGATTCGCCGAAGAGAGGTCGGTGAGGTCGAGCACCGCCTTCATGATGCGGCGCAGGTTGGCGGAATGGGCGGCGGCGTTGAGGTCATCGGCGACCAGACGGGTAGCGATCGGCTTCCCGGCGATGATGTCGACCGCCTGCTGGGCGCCCTGCGCGTCTTTCGGGCCCTCGAGCAGCACGACCACGGTCGGCTGGCCGGGGGACTCGTAGAGGAAGAGCCGGTCCTTGCGCCAGGCGTCGAGCAGCGGAAGGATGGACTCGTCCGCGTTGCCCATGAGCTCGGTCAGGATCTCACCCTGCGTCTTTTCCGACTTCGCCACCGCCGCGCGCGCGATGATGGCCTGAGGCGTTTCCGCGCAGACGGCGACGATACCCCCGAGAAAAGCGGCCATGATGATGAAAGTCTTCCGCACGATGACGAGGAGTGAGCAACTACCGTGCCAAAAGGAAGAGGGCGGACCCCCTCAGGTCCGCCCTCGCTATGAAGCACCGACAACTGACAAAGGTGAGGCTTACTTCGTGAACTTGCCCTTCAGCCAGGGCTCACCGTAGACGTTGTCGAAGGACTTCAGGATCTTGAACTGACCGTCCGCCTTGGTCTCGCCGATGAACACGTTCTTGGTGAGGTGCATGTTGGGCTGGGTCGTGACCTTGCCGCCGGGGCCGTCGAAGGACACGCCGGACTTCCAGGCTTCACGGACCTTATCCACGTCGAAGGAGCCGGCCTTCTCGACGCATGCCTTCCAGAGGTAGACGCCATCGTAGGAGAGAACCATCGGGGAGCAGGTGACGCGGCCGTCCTTGACGATGCCCGGGACCGTGCTTTTGCCGAGCCAGGCCTGGAAGTCCGCCACGAACTTCTTGTTGGCGGGGGACTTGATCGACTGGAAGTAGGTCCAGCAACCGAGCTGGCCCACGAGCTTGTCGGCCGGGAGGCCGCGGAACTCGTCTTCCGAGATCGAGAACGAGACGACCGGGCAGGATTCAGCCGTGAGGCCGGAGGCGGCGTACTCCTTGAAGAAGGGCACGTTGGTGTCTCCGTTCAGGGTGCTGACCACCGCGGCGCCGCCGCCGGCGGAGAACTGCTTGATCTCGGCGACGATCTGCTGGTAGTCCGTGTGACCGAACGGCGTGTACTTGCCGGCCGAGATGATCTTACCGGAGGCGTCCTTGCGGAAGCCGCCGCCGATGTTCTCGATCGGGACGCCCTTGCTCAGGAGGTACTCGAGCAGGACCAGGTTGGTGGTCTGCGGGTAGACGTAGTCGGAGCCCAGGAGGTAGAACTTCTTCACGCCCTGCGCCAGAAGGTAGTCGACCGCAGGGGTGGCCTGCTGGTTGACCGCTTCGGCGGTGTAGGCGACGTTCTTGGATTCTTCTTCGCCTTCGTACTGGACGGGGTAGAAGAGGAGGCCGTTGTTCTTCTCATAGACCGGGAGGACGGACTTGCGGGACACGGAGGTCCAGCAGCCGAACGTCACCGCGACCTTGTCCTGTTCCAGCAGCTGCTTCGCCTTTTCGGCGAAGAGCGGCCAGTTCGAGGCGCCGTCGACGACGACCGGCTCGATCTTCTTGCCGAGGACGCCGCCCTTGGCGTTGATCTCGTCGAAGGTGAAGAGCAGGACGTCGCGCAGGGACGTCTCCGAGATCGCCATCGTGCCCGAGAGCGAGTGGAGGACGCCGACCTTGACGGTTTCTTCCGCCCGGACGGGCGAAACGAGGGAGGCCAGGGCGAGCGCCCCGACAGAAAGCAGGCTGGTGATGCGAGTAGGTGACATGGTGGGAAGCTGGGCGTTCAAGTCCTCCGATTAGAACTTAAACAGGCTCTGGATCGCGTAGAACGTCGAGCTCGAGGTCGCGGCACCGGCACCGGAGTAGTCGGTGTAGGAGATTTCGGCGCGGACGGAGAACTTGTCGGTGAACGCGTAGGCCGGGGACAGCGTGTACTTGACGAACGAGGCGTCCTGGACGTCGCTGCTTTCGCCGGAGAGGCGGGCGGTGACGGAGAGCTTCGAGTCGATGCCCTTGGTGTAGGCCAGGAGCCAGTTGTAACCGTCGCTTTCCTTCACGAGGTACTCGGCCCCGAGGGACTCGGTCTTGCTGAGGGCGTAGGACACCCAGAGGTCGTAGACCGCGCCGCCATTGTCGTTGTCCTGGAGGCCGCCGAGCCAGATCTGCGTGTCCTTGATACCCTTGTAGGTATAGTAGGCTTCGAGACCCTTGGTGGTGTAGTCGCCGTCGCCGTTGAAGAGCGTCGGGCCGTAGATGGAGTCGACGACCGCGGCGCCGAGGCCATGGTTGCCGGTAACGTAATCGACCTTCACGCCGGTATGGTAGGCCGGGACGGGGCCGCCGAGGAGGCCGCCGTTGGCGTAGCTGATCTGGGCCATGTTGATGACGTCGAAGGCTTCGTAGCCCATGTAGGACAGGAAGTTGCCGGCGGTGATGGTGAGGCCCGAACCCGCGTCGAAGGTGACGTAGGCGTCGAGGAGGTCGGCGTCGGTGCCGTTATAGTAAAGGCTGGCGTAGGCCGAGACGTTGGTGGCGAGCTTGGCGGTGACGCCGAACTTGGCCGCGGTCAGGTCGAGGTCCGACACCGAAGCGGCGCCGGAGTCCTTCGTGATGGCGCCGGTGACGGCGGCGTACCCGCTGAAGGTCACGGCCGGCGCGGGAGCGTCGGCGGCCTGGGCGGCGATCGAGGAAGCAGCGGCGAGGAAGGCTACTGCGAGTTTGGTGTGGGTCTTCATGGTGGTGTGTTTTGGGTTGGTGCTTGGTAGCGACACCCATTGAGCATCGGCCGTGCCAAACCGTTTTTCCGTGCCGAAGCGGCGGAAAACGTGTCACGATTTCATCACGCGTGCCGAAACTCGTCGGACGGCATTTTCGATTGTGAGCAACTTGCGAGAAAATGGTCAGCGCGTCGGCGGTGCCGGCGTTTTTTACCGCTGGCTAAAAAGACGCAGTCCCGCTTGATTATCCTCATGCACCGCGCCGACCCCGCTCGCTATGCCCATGCGTCGTTCCAAGCACGTTGCGGCAAGTCCGGCCTGCATCTTCCCAAGGTCTCGCTCGGGCTCTGGCACAACTTCGGCAGCGTCGACGACTTCGCCAACGCCCGCGCGATCGCGCTGCGGGCCTTCGACCTCGGCGTCACCCACTTCGACCTGGCGAACAACTACGGCCCGGTCCCCGGATCGGCCGAGGAAACCTTCGGCCGGATCCTGCGCGACGACCTCGGCGCCTACCGCGACGAGCTGATCGTCTCGACCAAGGCGGGCTACACGATGTGGCCGGGGCCGCACGGCGACTTCGGCTCGCGCAAATACCTGCTCGCCTCGCTCGACCAATCGTTGAAACGGATGGGGCTGCCTTACGTCGACATCTTCTACAGCCACCGGCGCGACCCGCACACCCCGATGGAGGAGACCATGGGGGCTCTCGCCCAGGCCGTCCGCTCCGGCAAGGCCCTCTACGCCGCCCTCTCCAATTATAATCCGGCCGACACCGCCCGGGCCTGCGCCATCCTCCGTGACCTCGGGACGCCGTGCGTCGTGCACCAACCCAAATACAGCCTGTTCGAGCGCACCCCGGAGACCGGCTTGCTCGACACCGTCGAGAAAGAGGGCCTCGGCTGCGCGGTCTTCTCTCCTCTCGCCCAAGGGATGCTCACGGATCGTTACCTCCAAGGCATCCCGGCCGACGCCCGGGCCGGCAAGCCGCACGGCTACCTCCGTCCGGAGCAAGTCGACGCCGCGCGCATGGCCAAGGTCCGCCAGCTCGCGAAAGTCGCCGAGGAACGCGGCCAGCCCCTCGCCTCGATGGCCCTCGCCTGGGTGCTCCGCGACAAGCGGGTGACCACGGCGATCATCGGCGCGAGCAAGGTCGCCCAGCTCGAACAATGCGTCGCCGCCGCCCATTCCGCTCCGTTCGCCTCCGCGGAACTGAAGCGGATCGACGCGATCCTGGCCGGCTGAAGAGCACTCCGGGGTTGTGCCGGCGGAGCCCGCCCGCAAGGTGGAGTCCATGTCCGCCGGCGCCCCCCTGCCCTTCAAGATCAGCGTCCTCGTCTTCATGCACGACGAGGCCGGCCGACTTCTGCTCATCCAGCGCACGAAGGCCCCGAACCTGGGCTGCTGGAGCCCCATCGGCGGCAAGCTGGAGATGGCCACGGGCGAATCCCCGTTCGAATGCGCCATCCGCGAGACGGAAGAAGAGACCGGCGCCAAGATCGCGACCACGGACCTCCATCTCTTCGGCATGATCTCCGAAAAAGGCTACGAAGGCCAGTCGCACTGGCTGATGTTCCTGTTCGACTGCCGCAAACCCCTCAAGGGCCTCCCGGAGACCATCGACGAAGGGAAGTTCGGCTTCTTCGCCCGGGAGGAACTCGACCGCACCGCCGTGCCGGAGACCGACCGCACCCTGCTCTGGCCGATCTACGACCAGCATCGCCGCGGCTTCATCGCCTACCGCGCGGAATGCCATCCGGGGCAGCCGCTCCGGATGATCGTCGAAGAGACCCGCGACCGGCCCAACCTGGACTGACGATGGACGCCGCCGGATCCGAAGCCGAATTCAAGCGGACCAACCGCAAGCCGGCCTACCCGATCGGCGCCGAGCTGCGCGCCTACCTTTCGCGCGAAGGACGCGAAGTCCCCCTGCCCGTCACCTACGCCGAGCTGCGCGACTTCACGGCCGCGATGCCTTTGCTCGAACGCGGCAAGGACACCCTCTGGGAAACCGTCGCCTACCCGCCCGAGGTCATGGGCCGCCTCTCGCAGGGCCTGCTCGAGACCTACGCCCTGCTCCGCGGCGAAGGCGGCATGAAGGTCTTCAGCCACGTCTACGTCGACCGCGTCGACTTCTGCTCGTTCGGCAACTCGCAACCCTTCCGCGTCCGCATCGTCAACGCGTACAATGAGAACCACGACTACTTCTACGTGAAGGTCGGCGACGCCTCGCGCGTCTGCGGGCTCGAGCTCGAGCACCTGCTCTCGCCGAACCGCATGCTCTACCTCACCTGGGGCGAGACCTTGGTCGAGGAACACGTCACGGGCATCCCGGGCGACATCTTCGCCGAGAAGTGGCTCGACGCCGACGGTCACCATCCGGTCCGCCTCGCCAAGGAGCTGATCAAGTTCGAGGAACGCTGCCTCGTCCGCCTCCTCGGCGACATGCGCGCCTACAACTTCGTCATCGCCGTCACCCCGGACTTCGACGCGACCGCCATCCGCGTGCGCGCCATGGACTTCGACCAGCAAAGCTACGACGGTCGCCTCCGCTTCTACCTCCCGGGCTCCTTCAAGGAGAACCGTCCCTTCGCCCAGCTGTGCGCCAAGCACATCAACGCCGCCTCCGCCGCCCAGTACCGACGCGAAGAACAGTCGCTCATCCACCGCCGCCACCTCGCCGCGCCCGACCGGGTCAAGGACCTCCTGGCCGCCATGCGGGCCAACCCCCTCACCAGCAGCGAAAAGGCGAAGGAACTGGCCGACGGTCTGGCCGAATACCACCGCGACCCCGCCTTCCGGCAGCACGCGGACATGGCCGGCCTGATCGGCGAAAGCCTCGCCCGGCTCGACCGGGTGCTGCGCTCTTAATAGTAAGCGCTGGACAGGACGCGCGCCGAGTGGGCAAACTCCGAGGCCTGCGATGAGCGACTCCTTAAGGCACGAATGCGGCATTGCCCTTGTCCGGCTGACCAAGGACCTGAAGTGGTATCAGGAGAAGTACGGCACCCCGCTCCACGGCTTCAACCAGCTCTTCCTCCTGATGGAGAAGCAGCACAACCGCGGCCAGGACGGCGCGGGCATCGGCTGCGTCAAGATCGGCGCCGAGAACGGCGAGGCCTTCCTCTTCCGCGACCGCGAGATCGGCGCCCAGGGCCTGACCCAGATCTTCACCCGTCAGATCAAGACCTACTCCGACAAGATGCGCGAAGGGGTCATCGTCCCCGAGTTCCCCGAGACGGTGAAGCGCCATTTCGACTTCGGCGGCGAACTCCTCCTCGGCCACCTCCGCTACGGCACCTCCGGCAACTTCGACTCGGTCTCCTGCCATCCCTACGCCCGCAAGTCCATCTGGCCGACCCGTAACCTGCTCGTCGCCGGCAACTTCAACCTCACCAACACCAACGAGCTCAACGCCTCGCTGACGCAGCGCGGCGCCCACGTCATCTACTCGACCGACACGCAGTCGATCCTCGAGGAGATCGGCTTCTGGCTCGACGAGGAACACGACCGCCTCTTCAAGGCCTTCAAGGACCAGGGCCTCGAAGGCGCCGCCGTGCAGTCGGAGATCTCCAAGCACATGGACATCGGCAACGTCCTGCGCAAGGCGGCGAAGAACTGGGACGGCGGCTACGCCATCGCCGGCCTCGTCGGCAACGGCGACAGCTTCGTCATCCGCGACCCGAACGGCATCCGGCCGTGCTGGTACGCCCGCACCGAGGACCTCATCGCGGTGGCTTCCGAGCGCGTCGCGCTGATGACCATCGTCGGCGTGAACCAGGAAGACGTGCACGAGCTGCCGCCCGGCTCGGCGCTGATCATGAAGGCCGACGGCCGCCACTCGATCGAGTCGTTCCACGCCCCCGGCGAGCCCCGCCACTGCTCCTTCGAGCGCATCTACTTCTCCCGCGGCAACGACCCGGAGATCTACGCCGAACGCAAGGCCCTCGGCGCCGCGCTTGCCGACGACGTCATCGCGCAGATCCGCGACGACCACGACAACGCCGTCTTCTCCTACATCCCGAACACGGCCGAGATCGCGTGGTACGGCCTGATGGAAGAACTCCGCAAGCGCCGCCGCTCGCAGGTCCGCCAGAAGCTCGTCGACGCCCAGCGCGCCGGCAAGCTCGACGAGGCGCTCATCGACAAGCTCGTCCTCGGCGGCTGGCCGCGCGGCGAGAAGGTCGCCCACAAGGACGTCAAGCTGCGCACGTTCATCTCCCAGGAGAAGAACCGCATGCAGATGGCTTCGCACGTCTACGACATCTCTTACGGCACCGTCCGCGACGGCGACACGCTCGTCTGCGTCGACGACTCGATCGTGCGCGGCACGACCCTCCGCCAGTCGATCCTCCGCATCCTCGCCCGCCCCAACCCGAAGCGCATCGTGATCGCGTCGACGGCCCCGCAGATCCGGTACCCGGACTGCTACGGCATCGACATGTCCGAGATGGGCAAGTTCCTCGCGTTCCAGGCGGCCGTCGCCCTCTGCAAGGAACGCGGCATGGCCGACCTGCTCCGCGAGGTCTACGAAGATTGCGTCGCGCAGTCGAAGAAGCCCACGAAGGAGATGCGCAACCACGTGAAGCGCATCTACGACGCGTTCACCGACGTCGAGATCGCCGCCAAGGCCGCCGAGCTGGTCTACCCTTCCAAGAGCGTCTGGAAGGGCGAGCTGGTGCTGGTCTTCCAGAAGATCGAGTCGCTGCACAAGGCCTGCCCGAAGAGCCGCGGCGATTGGTATTTCACCGGCGACTACCCCACCCCGGGCGGTCTCGGCGTGCTCAACCAGGCCTACATCAACTACTGGGAGAAGCGCGAAGGCCGCTCCTACTGATCAGGCGTAGAGCCAGAACGGAGCGGTGCGCGCGCGGAAGGCCGCGGCGTCGCCGTCCCATCGCTTCATCCAGCGGGCGAGGTCGATCCGGGCGCCCTGGGTGCGCAGCTCCTCGAAGAAGGCCTCGCTGCCGAGATGCTTGATGAAGAGCTCGCGCTTGGAGCCGGTGAGTCCGGCGAACGGGTTCGGCGCCCAGACGCAGGCTTGGCGGAGCATATGCAGCGAGATCGCGGTGGGGCGCAGTTTCGGCCAGTCGGCGACGGCGAGGTACGCGCCCTGCGTGCCATCTGCCAGCTGCTGCGGCTGCAGCGTGAGGCCGGGCACGGCGTTGCCGAAGGCGGCCACGAGGTCGGCGGCCTTGCGGCGCGGGTAGGTCAGGAAGCGGAAATTCTGGTCGGCGGTCGAGCTGTGGCTGAACCCGGAATCCATGCAGCCGAGGCCGGTCATCGCATAGCCGAGCGCGGCCTTGGCGTTGTTGATCATCGGCGAAGTCGGCGTCCAGTTCAGGCCGGTGAGGTTCCAGGTCATCGCGCGGCGCCAGCCGCGCATGCCGACGACGTCCAGCGAACCGCGGCGGCGGACGGAATCCTCGAGTTCGAGCACGCCGGGCGTCGCGACCGACCAGCGGGCGATCTCGCCGATGGTCAGGCCATGGACGTAGGGGGTCTCGTAGGCGCCGACGTAGCTCCGCCACTTACGGTCGAGGAACGGGCCGTCGACCTTCTCGCCGCCGAGGGGATTGGGCCGGTCGAGGACGATCACGCGTACCGGCCGCGGAAGCGCGAAGCACGCCTCGATGACGTAGCGCATGCAGCTGATGTACGTGTACGAGCGGGCGCCGACGTCCTGGAAATCGATCAGGATGACGTCGAGGCCGGCCAGCATCTCCGGCGTGGGCTTGCGCGTCGCGCCATACAACGAATAGACCGGGAGGCCGGTGCGCGCGTCCTTGCCGTGGCCGACGGTGGCGTCCGCCTTCGCGACGCCGTCGAAGCCGTGCTCGGGGCCGAACAGCTTCGTCAACTTCACGCCGGGGGCGCGGGCGAGGACGTCCGCCGTCCGCTGGCCGAGGCCGTTGACGCCCGCCCGATGCGTGACGAGCCCGCAACGCAGGCCTTGGATCCGCGCGAAGCCTTCGGCCGCGAGGACGTCGATGCCGAGCATCACCTTCCCGGCGATGGGCGCCGAGGGGGCCGGGACATAGGGCGCCGGACCGGCGGAACCGCCGCCGCCGCCGGCGCAACCGGAGAGAGCGACGGCGCCCAGCGAACCGAGGGCGGTGAGGTGAAGAAACTCGCGGCGATCCATGGGAAGCAGTGCGGGCATCCTCGGCGATTTGCCGAAGGGTTCAAAGATTGAAATCGAAAATCCGTTTGCAGGCGGGGAGCCTCGGCGGCACCTTCCCGTCATGCGCGTCGCCCTCCTTGGTTCCGGTCGCGGCTCCAACGCCGACGCGGTCCTCCGCGCCCAGGTCGAAGGCCGCCTCGGCAAGGCGAAGGTGGCGGGGATCTGGTGCGACGTCCCGACCTGCAAGATGCTCGAGCTGGGTCCCAGGTACGGCGTGCCCGCCAAGTTCCTGGATACCGGTCCCTTCAAGACGAAGTTCGCTCCGGAACGCGAACAAGCCTGGGCCGACGACCTCAAGGCCGCGAAAATCGACCTGGTCGTCCTCGCCGGCTTCATGCGCGTGATCAAGGCGCCCCTCCTCGACGCCTTCGCCGGCCGGATCATCAACCTCCACCCCAGCCTGCTCCCCGCCTTTCCCGGCCTCGACGGCATCGGCCAAGCCTGGAACGCCGGCGTCCCCGAAGCGGGCTGCACCGTCCACTGGGTCAACGCCGAGATCGACGGCGGTGCCCACCTCGGCCAATCCCGCGTCCGCCGGGAGCCCGCGGACACCCTGGAGTCCTTCGCGCACAAGATCCACGCCGCCGAGCATGCCTTGCTCCCCGCGGTGATCGCCCGCCTGAGCGAGTCGCTTTCCTGATGATCGAACTGAAGTGCCCCATCCACGAAGACATGGTCCAGCCGCTGGAGGACCATTTCTGCGAACTGACGCGCTCCTCGTGGATGCTCTTCCATGAAGGCCCCGGCAAACCGCACTTCGTGATGGGCTACTTCGACACCAAAGCCGAAGCCGACGAGGCGTGGGCCGGCTTGCGCAAGGCGTTCAAGAAACTGCCCGCGGCCTACGAGGAGACCGTCATGGCGGACAAGGATTGGAAGGAGGCCTACAAGGAGCACCTCAAGCCCTGGGATCATGGCCGCCTCCACTGGGTCCCCGCGTGGATGCGCGGCAAGCATGCGGTGCCCGCCGACGCCGCGGTGATCTGGTTCGACGCGGGCCTGGCCTTCGGCACCGGCGACCATCCGACGACCCGCCTCTGCGCGATCCGCATGATGGATTTCCTCGAGACCCGCCCCGCCGCGAAAGTCTCCGTCACCGACGCCGGCTGCGGGTCCGGCATCCTCGCCCTCTCCGCCGCCAAGCTCGGCTGCGGTCGCATCGCCGGCTTCGACCGCGATCCGGAATCCGTCCGCGTCAGCATCGCCAACCGTGAGGAGAACGGCATCGCCGATGACGCGGTCGCGTTCCACCACGCGGGCCTCGAGGAAGGCTTCCGTCTCACCGGCCGCGCCGACGTCGTCCTCGCGAACATCATCAGCGACGTGCTCTGCATCTACGCCGACAACCTGATCGACTCGGTCAGCCCCGGCGGCGTGCTCGCGCTGAGCGGCATCCTCGCGAAGGAACAGGATTCCGTCCGCGCCCACTTCGAGGCCAAGTGCCGCGAAGCCTGGGGCGAAGGCCTGCGGTCCGACGGACGCATCATGGGCGAATGGAGCGACGTCGCCCTGTTCCGACCGCTCTGAGCGTTTGCCACCGCCACCCTTCCCGCTTCCTTCGCCCTCATGTCCGACGTCACCGCCCAACGCATCCGCTACGGCCGCCTCATCGCGGTGCTGTTCGGCGCCCTCTGCCTCGGCCTGGGCGTCAACGAACTCGTCGGGGGCCTCGCCCTCGGCCCGCTGCAGCTGCCGCCGCGCTGGAACCCGGCCGTCGTCACCTTCCCGCAGGCCCTGCGCGCGGAGTCCTGGTTCTTCGTCGGTTACGCGCTCCTGCTCTTCCTGCCTTGGCGGCGGATCGCCGACGCCCGGACGTGGAAGTGGCTTTTCGCCCTGCTCTGCGTCGCTTCCGTCGTGTTCGCGCTGGCGATGATCTGCGAGGTGATGGCCAAGAACTACATCGCGCAGAACGCGCACCTCAAGGCGAAGATCCCCGTCTTCCAGGCCATCCTGCTCTTCCTCGGCCTCGGCCAGATCCCGCTCGAGCTGTTCAGCCGCAGGCCCGAGCTGCTCGACTGATCAGAGCGCGGCGTGCAGCGCTTCGGCCCGGCGGAGGGCCTCCTCGAGCGTCGGCGCGGTGACGGTGATGTGGCCCATCTTGCGGCCCGGGGCGGCCTTGCCTTTGTCGTAGAGGTGCAGCTTGGCCGACGGATCGGCGAGGACCTTGGTCCAGTCCGGCTCCTGGCCGTCGCGCCAGACGTCGCCGAGCAGGTTGACCATCGCGGAAGGCGCGAGGGGCTTGGTGCCGCCGAGCGGCAGGCCGCAGACGGCGCGGACATGCTGCTCGAACTGGCTCGTCTCGTTGGCGTCGAAGGTCTGATGGCCGCTGTTATGGGGCCGCGGGGCGAGTTCGTTCACCACGATACGGCCGTCCTGGACGAACATCTCGACGGCGAGCAGGCCGACGAGCTGGATCTTCTCGGCGATGCTGAGCGCCAACGCGCGGGCCTCGGCGGCGGTGGCCGCGGAGATGCGGGCCGGGGAGAGCGACAGATGGAGGATATGGTTGCGGTGGATGTTCTCCGCCGGGTCGTAGACCGCGGTGCGTCCGTCGACGGTGCGGGCGACGAGGACGGAGATCTCCATCTGGAACGGCACCCAGGCCTCAAGGACGCCGACGGCTCCGCCGATCTTGGACCAAGCGGCGGCCAGATCGGCCTCGGCGGTGGGCAGCTTGACCTGGCCCTTGCCGTCGTAACCGAAATCAGCCGTCTTGAGCACGCACGGGAAGCCGACGGACTTCACCGCGGCCTGCAGTTCGGCGAGCGAGGACACCACGGCGAAATTGGCGCAAGGGATGCCGGAGGCGCGGAGGAACTCCTTCTCGCGGCGCCGGTTCTGGCAGATCGCCAGGACGTTGGCCGAAGGATGGCTCGGGACGGACTTCGCGACGAACTCGACGGTCGCCGGCGGGATGTTCTCGAACTCGAGCGTGATGCGGCCGCAGCCTTGGGCGAAACGCGTGAGGGCGGCGGTGTCGCTCCAGTCGGCGGTCACGTGCTCGTCGGCGATGCCGGCGGCGCAGGCGCCGGCGGAAGGATCGAAGGTGCGCACCTTATAGCCGAGACGACGCGCGGCGATGGCGGACATGCGACCGAGCTGGCCGCCGCCGAGGATGCCGATGGTGCCGCCGGGTTGCAGGGGTCGCTCCATGGCTCAGCGCTGCTTGCCTTTGCGGCCAGGAATCGGGTTATCGAGGACCGCCTTGGTCTGAGCGGCGCGATAATCGTCGAGCTTCTTAGCCAGCTTGGCGTCGGAGAGGGCGAGCACGGCGGCGGCGCCGAGGGCGGCGTTGATCGCGCCGGCGCGGCCGATGGCGAAGGTGTGGACCGGGATGCCGGCCGGCATCTGCACGATCGAAAGGAGCGAGTCGATGCCGTCGAGGGACTTGGACTGGACGGGGACGCCCATGACCGGGAGCGAGGTCATCGCGGCGACCATGCCCGGGAGGTGCGCCGCGCCGCCGGCGCCGGCGATGATGACCTTCAGGCCGCTCTTACGGGCGGCGAGGGCGTAGTCCTTGAGCTTGAGCGGGGTGCGGTGGGCGCTGACCACCTCGGCCTCGAAGGCGACGCCGAGTTTCTTGAGCGTGTCGGCGGCGTTGACCATCGTCTCCCAGTCGGACTGTGAGCCCATGATGATACCCACCTGAGGGGCGGAAGATAGCGCGCGAGCCATGGCCGAAGCGTGGCGAACCCCCGCCCTGCTGTGAAGCCCGAAGCGTAAAAACTACTCCGCGAAAGGCACGTATTCCGGGACCAGGGCGCGCATCCCCTGCTTGCAGGCCTGCCTCTCCAAGGGAAGCAAGGCGCGGACGCGGGTCACGAGCACCTCGGCCGAAACCGGCGGGACGTGGTCCGCCGCGAAGCGGAAGACGCGCGGATGTTCGGTGGGGCGATACTGCTCCCCTTCGTATTGCAGTTCCTCGACCAGCTTTTCTCCCGGCCGCAGGCCGACGATGCGGATCTCGATGTCGATGTCGGGGCGGAGACCGCTGAGCTCGATGAGCTGCCTGGCCACATCGATGATCTTCAGGGGCTGGCCCATCTCCAGGACGAGGATATCGCCGCCGGCGCCGAGCGTCGCGCTCTGCAGGACGAGGCCGACGGCCTCGGGGATGGTCATGAAGTAACGCCTGACCTCGGGATGGGTGACCGTGACCGGCCCGCCCGCCGCGATCTGTCGGCGGAAGATGGGGATGACCGACCCGGAAGACCCGAGGACGTTGCCGAAGCGCACCGCCAGGAAACTCGTCTTGCCGCCGGCCTGCGCCTGCATGGCGCGGACGACGTGTTCGGCGAGCCGCTTGCTCGCGCCCATGACGTTCGTCGGGTTGACCGCCTTGTCCGAAGAGATGAGGACGAACTTCTCGGCGGCGAGCTCCGCGGCGAGCCGGGCGACGACCTCCGTGCCGAGGACGTTGTTCTTGAGGGCCTCGGAAGGTTGCGACTCCATCATCGGCACGTGCTTGTGCGCGGCGGCATGCAGGACGAGCTCCGGCCTGAAGCGGACGAACACCTCGCGCATACGGTCGGCGTCGGTGACGTCGCCGACGATGGGCGTGATGAGCGCGCCCGCACCGGCGGCGATCAGCTCCTGTTCGGCCTGATAGAGAAGGACCTCGCACTGGTCGAGCAGGATGAGGCGCGCCGGCGAACGGGCGGCGACCTGTCGGCAGAGTTCGGAACCGATGCTGCCGCCGGCGCCGGTGACCAGCACGGTGCGGCCCTTCACCATCGCGTCGATGGCTTCGTCGTCGAGCTTGGCCGGAGCGCGTCCCAGGATGTCCTCGACGGAGATCGGGCGGATGTCGCTCGCGCGGACGCGGCCGCCGGCGAGTTCGGCCATGGAGGGTACGACGAGGACGCGGAGGCTGTTCGCCGAGGCGAGCGCGCTCACCTCGCGGATCCGGCGCACGCTGGAGGAAGGCAGGGCGAGGATGATCTCGGTGACGCCGTATTTCTCGGCCAGTTCCGGCATGCGCTCCGGCGCGCCGATCACGGGCACGCCGTGGATGTGCAGGTTGTGCTTGGCGACGTCGTCATCCAGGAAGCAGACGGGCTCGATGCCGTGACCGCGCCGGCTCATGAGCTCCGCGGCGAGCTGCGCCCCGGCCTGACCGGCGCCGACGATGGCGATGCGCTCGACGACGCCGACGCTCAGCGGCCCCTTGTTCCAGAACCTTTCGCGGAGCGCGCGGATCGAGACCCGGAAACCCACGAACAGGACCAGCGACAGGTTGAAATCCACCAGGAGGACGCCGCGCGGGATCGCGAAGGCTTCGGAAGGCTGGCCTTGACCGACCGTGGCGGCGATCAGCAGCGCCAAGGCCGTGGCGGTCACGAGCGCGAGACCCATGCGGAAGGCGTCGGGGAGGCGGAAATAATAGAAGACGCCGCGGAACTGACCCCACGCGCCGAGCAGCAGGACCTTGAGCGGGATCAGCCAGAGCAGCGCCTGCGGCCTTTGCAGGTAGAGGTAGGCTTCCGCGGCCTGATGCTGCGCGCCGGCATCTTCGCCGGCGAAGCGCAGCTCGTAGGCGAACCAGAGCGCCAACGCGGCCAGGACGCCGTACGTCGCGAAGAAGAACGCGGCGCGCTGGAGGCGATGGACCGGGGAAGCCATGGGGCGACCCCATCATCACGAGCCCCGTCGATTATTCAATGACGATACGAAAGCCCAAGGTGCGGCTCTTCTCGCGCTTGAAGACATCCTTGGCGGGCAAGGCCTTGCCCGCCGTGGTCAGGATGCTCCCGCCGAGCACCGGCGCACGGGTCTCGCCGGCCGGGGCCTGCGCCCATTCTTCCACGTTCCCGATGAGGTCATGCACCCCGTTCGCGTCGGGTTGCGAGGTGCCGACCGGTCGGACGGTCGCACCGTCGGTGTTCGCGGCCGTCCAGGCCTGCGTCGCCGCGGCAGGGTTCGCCGGATTGGCCGCCGCGGCGAACTCGGCCGCGGTCGGCAAGCGGACCTTGGCGCCGAGGAGCCAGCCCAGGCGCACCGCGAAAGCCTCCGCTTCGGCGTAGGTGACCGACTCGACCGGGTTGGCTTCGCGCCGTGTCGAGCTGGGATTGGCTCCCATGACGGAGGCGTACAGGCCTTGCGGGATCTCGGTCTTATAGAAGCGGACCGGGACGCCGGGAACCGCCCGGAGGTTCTGGTCGATGTTCGCCAGGACGGTGCGCATGACCGCGCCGTTGACGGCGAGGTATTCGAGCTCCTGCCGCTCGGCGGAGTCGGGCAGGAAGACGCCGGTGTTGGCCGACGCCAGGCGACGGGCTTCGGTCACGAGTTCGTCCGCCAGCCGTCCGGCGTCGTCGGCGCGGCGCTCCCGCAGCGCGGCGCGCAACCGCTCGCCGCGGCCGCGGAGGGCGACGATGTCGTCATGGAAGCGGGCGAAGTTGAGCCGGGTGGAGATCGCGGCCTCCTGCGTGCGGTCGGCGAAGCTGCTCTTCGGGTAGTCGGTGAGCAGCCTGGCGAACGCGTCCACGGCGGCCTGCCAGGCTTGGGTCGCGGCCGGCCACTCGCCTTTCTCCTCGAACGCTTCGGCCTTGGCGCGATGAGCGAGGATGCCGTTCCAGGCTTCGCCGGAAATGGCCGTCTCGCGCCGCTCCGCCAGCTTGTCGGCCCGGCCGAATTCCGTGTTCCTCACGTCGCGATAGCGGGCGAGGAAATCGGTCTCGCACTCGATGGCCTCGTTGAACTTGGCGGCGGCGGCGGCGAACTTCCCCTCGACGAAGAGCTTCTCCGCCTCGGCTTCGAGGGCGCGGCCCTTCTGCCAGAGCGGCGCGGATTCGAGGCGACGCAGACGGGTGTCGAGGCGCGCCAGGCGGCCTTGGTCGGCCAGACCGGAGAATTCCCATGACTTCGCGATCTCCTGCTCGCAGGCGATGGCCTTCCGGAGCAACGGGAGCGCGGCCGCTTCGTCGGTCTTGGCGAGCACGAGCGCCTGCGCCTCGGCCTCGTCGGAAGCATGGCGGAGCTGCTCGCCGCGGATCAGGTGCAGCCGGCGGCGCAGCGACTGCTGACGCGCGTTATCCGTGCCGACGGACTGGCGGGCGGTGATGTATTCCTCCTGCAGGCGCAAGGCTTCGGCCAGGAGGGCGATGTCGGCTTCCTGCAGCTCGAAGCGCTCCTGCCGGATCTTCTCGAACGCCGCTTCGAGCTGGAGCGATCGCTGCCGCAAAGCCTCCGCCTGTTCCGGCGAGACCACCAGCTCGGCCTGACGCGTCGTCCGGCGTTCGGATGTATAGAGCAGGAGGCTGGCGACCCCGAGCGCCAGCAGGACGAAGACGAGGAAGGGCGCCCTCACCCGGAGCCAGAGCGGCCCCCAGGCGAACTTGCTCCGACCGCCGCGCGGGTCGGGCATGCCGACGAAGTCGTGCTTGGGGTTCGGGGGGCCTTGGGTCATGGCAGGGCCGCCAACTTCGTCGCCGGCGGTTTGTTTGCTTTAATAGTTCGTCACTCTGGTTCATCAAAGTCATACCTTCAATATTGGAAATGGCTCAATTCAAGCGCATCGCCGTCGTCGGCGCCGGCCTCATCGGCGGCTCAATCCTCCTCGCGGCGGCGCGGCGAGGCCTGGCCGGTTCGCTGGCCTGCTGGTCGCGCTCCGAGAAATCCCGCGGCACCTTGAGGGATTTCGGCGTCGCCGAGGTCTTCGATGACGCCGCCGCGTGCGTGCGAGGCGCGGACCTGGTCGTGGTGACGACCCCGGTCGACACCGCCGAAGAGACCTTCCGCGCGATCGCCCCCGGGCTCAGCCCGGGCGCCATCGTCACCGACGCGGGCAGCGTGAAAGGCGCCATCCTGCTCGCCGCGCGCCGGCTGCCGGCCGCCAACCCTTTCGTGGGCGCCCACCCGATGGCCGGCGGCGAGAAAGCCGGCGCGGCCCATGCCGCGGCCTCCCTCTTCGAAGGCCGGGTATGCTTCCTCACCCCGACCGGCAGCGAAGACCCCAAGGCCTTGGCGGCCGTCCGCCTCTTCTGGCAGGAGCTGGGCTCGGTGCTGCACGAGACCGACGCGGCCAAGCACGATGAGATCGTCGCCGCGATCAGCCATGTGCCGCACGCCGCCGCTTCCGCGCTCATGCTGGCCGTGATGGACCAGCCGGGCTTCCGCCGCTTCGCGGTCGGGGCCGGCCTCCGCGACACGACGCGTGTCGCCGCCGGCGAAGAAAACCTCTGGGTCGGCATCATGCTCGCCAACGCCCGCCACACCGCGGACGGTCTGCGGGCCCTCGAGCGACGCGCGGCCGAACTGCGCGCCGCCGTCGAGGCCGCCGACGCCCCCGCCCTCCGTCGCCTGCTCGCCGAAGCCCGGGTCGCCCGTCAGAACCTCGACCGGTCCGAATGAGTCCGACCCTCGTCATCCGCCCCTTCCAGACGCCCGCCCGCGGCGTCGCGCAGGTCCCCGGCTCGAAGAGCATCACGAACCGCGCGCTGATCCTCGCCGCGCTCGCCGACGGCCCCACCCTCTTCACCGGCGCGCTCTTCAGCCGCGACACCCGCATCCTCATCGCCGCGCTGCAAGCCCTCGGCTTCGAGGTGTCGGCCGACGAAGCGGCCGGCACCATTGGCATCCGCGGGCTCGGCGGACGCATCCCTCACGCCCGCGCGAAGATCGATGTCGGCAACGCCGGTACGGCCGCGCGCTTCCTCACCGCGTTCCTCGCGCTGGCCCCGGCCGGCGCCTATGAGCTCGATGGCGACGAAGCCATGCGCGCCCGCCCGATGCGCGGGCTGCTCGACGCGCTGACCGCCGGCGGTTGCCGCGCGCTCAAGCCCGACGGCTCCGCCGCCAGCGGATTCCCGTTCACGCTCCATACCACGGGCCAGCTCGGACGCCTCGAGGTCGACGCTTCCGCTTCGTCGCAGCTCCTCTCGGCGCTGCTGATGATCCTGCCGCTTTCCGCCGGCGCCTCGGTCAGCATGAAGGGCACGACGGTGTCCGAACCGTTCGTCGAGATGACCGCGCGCATGTGCGCCCAGTTCGGCCGCCCGCTCGTGCGCGCCGCCGACGGCAGCTGGTCCTGCCCGACGCCCGGCGCCTACGTCGCCCAGGCCGCCTACGCGATCGAACCCGACGCGACCGCCGCCAGCTACTTCATCGCGCTTCCGGCCGTGACCGGCCACCGTGCTTCCGTCCGCATCGAAGGCTACGCCGACGGCGGGCTCCAAGGTGACACCGCTTTCGCGAAGGTCGCGGCCGCCTGCGGCGCCACGTTGAAACCCGCGGACGGCACCCTCGTCACGGAGACCTGGGCCGGCATCCGGGGAGGCGATTTCGATTTCAACGCCTTCTCCGATACGTTCCTGACGCTCGCGACGATCGCCACGCTGGCCGACGGTCCGGTGAAGATCCGCGGCATCGCGCACACGCGCAAACAGGAGACCGACCGCGTGCTCGCGATGGCCACCGAGCTCGAACGCCTCGGCATCAAGGTCGCGCCGACGGCCGCGGAGCTACGCGCGGATGAGACGCTTTCCTTCCTCACGGTCTTCCCGGACAAAGCCGCGCTCCGTCGCGCCGCCGCCGCCGGACCGGTTTCGATCCACACCTACGAAGACCATCGCATGGCGATGAGCTTCGGCGTCCTCGGCAGCTTCGACCTCTTCGGCGACGGCCGGCCGTGGATCGCCATCGAGGACCCCGCCTGCACGGGCAAGACCTTCCCCCATTTCTTCCGGGCCCTCGAAGCCTTGCGCACCAACTTCGTCCGCGTCTCGGTCGACGGCGGCGCCGCCTCCGGCAAATCCAGCACCAGCCGCCGGCTCGCGCAGGTCCACGGCCTGCTGCATGTGGACACCGGCGCCCACTACCGCAGCCTGACGCGCGCCCTGCTCCTCGCCGGGGCTTCCGCGGACGAACCGGCTTCGATCAAGGCCGCGCTCGGCCGGCTGCGCATCGGTTCGCGCGTCATCGTGCGCCAAGGCGCGCGGAGTTCCGCCCTCACCCTCGACGGCGCCCTGCCCGACGACGCCGACCTGCGGACGCCCGAGGTCAACGCGGCCGTCTCGAAGATCGCGGCCCTCCCGGCCGTTCGCACGTTCCTCCTGGAGTACCAACGCTCCCAGGTGAAGCTCGCGAGCGACCAGGGTTTCGCCGGCGTGGTGATGGAAGGCCGCGACATCGGCTCCGTCGTGCTGCCCGACGCCGAGGTCCGTATCTTCCTGGAAGCCGACGCCGCCGCGCGCGCCCAACGGCGCGCCGCCGAAGGGCAGTCCGATCAGGTGACCCAGCGCGACCATCTCGACGCCACGCGCAAGACGGCGCCGATGATCTGCCCGCCCGGCGCGCATCGCCTGGACAACACGCACAAGCCGCTCGAGGAAGTCGTCGCCGAGATCGGCGAGATCATCAAGGTCGCCGCCCTGCCCCGATGATCCTCGATTCGAAGAACCTGATCTACAAAGCCGTCTACCACGGCGCGCGTTCGTTCATCGAGGTCTTCGCCACGCTCGAGGTCGAGGGCTGGGAAAACGTGCCCTCGGGAGCCTGCCTGTTCGCGTCCAACCACCAGAGCATGCTCGATCCGCCCCTGCTGGGCTCGAGCCTGCCCCGGGAGATCTCGTTCATCGCCCGCCGCTCGCTGTTCGACAACCCGATCTTCGGCTTCGTCATCCGGGCCTGCCACTCGATCCCGGTCGACCGCGGCGAAGCGGACATCGGGGCCATCCGCGCGGCCCTGGCGGCGCTCGCCGCCGGCGAAGGTCTCCTGATCTTCCCCGAGGGCACCCGCAGCCACGACGGGATCATCGCCTCGCCCAAGGCCGGCGCCGGCCTGCTCGCCTGCAAGTCCGGCGTCCCGGTCGTCCCGATCCATATCCGCGGCGCCCGCGACGTGCTGCCGCGTGGCGCGAATTTCCCGGTCGGTTCGGCGCGCATCCGCGTCCGTTTCGGCAAGGCCATGCTGCCCGCCGAATACGACCCGGGCCGCGATCACGCGGACCGTTCGATCGAGGCGTCACGGCGCATCCTGGAGCGCATCAAGTCGCTCCCGGATTGCGCCGAGCCCGGGCTATGAGCCGGTGACGGTTCAGGAGATCCGCTGCGGCATCACGACGCAGAGGAAGTCATCCTTGAGCCCGCGGATGACGCCGGGGGACATCTCGTCCTTGAATTCGAAATCGATCTCGTCCTCGGTGAGCGCCTTCAGCGGGTCGATGATGTACTGCGGGTTGAACGCGATGTTCACGTCGGGGCCTTCGTACTTCACGGCGATGGGCTCATGCGCGTCGCCGCTGTCGGACTTCGCGGAGATCTCGAGGTTCTGGGACTTCTTGGAGACCGTCATGCGGATCGTGTTGTTGCGATCGTCGGTCATGAGCGCGGCGCGGTTGACGCTCTCGAGCAGCTTCTCGCGTTCGAGGCGGACCTTGGAACCGGCGTCCTTGGGGATGACCTGGCGGTAGTTCGGGTAATTGCCTTCGACGACCTTGGAGACCAGCTGGATGCGGTCCACGAGGCCTTCCTCGTTCTTGGGGATGTCGATGGTGAAGCCGACCTGGCGTTCGTTATGCGAGACATGGGCTTCGCCGCCGGACTTGAGCAGACGCATCAGTTCGATGATGGTGCGGGCAGGCAGGATGAGGGCCAGGGTCTTGTCGCTTCCCGCGATCTTGCGTTCGCACTTGGCGAGTCGGCGGCCGTCCGTGGCGACGACGGTCAGCTTGCCTTCGGCGAACTCGAAGAACACGCCGTTGAGGATGTAGCGGTTCTCGTCGGAAGACTGCGCGTAGCTGACCTTGCGGAGCATGTCGCCGAGGTCGTCCTGGTTGATCGAGATGGTCGGCTGACCGGCGAAGTTGGAGATGGGCGGGAACTGGTCGGCGGGCAGGCCGGCGATCTGGAACACGGAGCTGCCGGACGTGATCTTGACCCGGTCCTTGCCGGTGAGTTCGACGATCGTGTCGCTGCTCGAGAGCGCGCGGATGATCGGGACGAGTTTCTTCACGGGCATCGTTATCCGTCCCGGCGAAGACACGGAAGCCTTGATGCGGCAGCAGATGCCCAGGTCGAGGTTCGTGGTGGTCAGGGTGACGGTATCGCCTTCGGCTTCGATCAGCACGTTCTGCAGGATCGGCATGGTCGCGCGGTTGCCCACGACGTTGGTCACGCTCGAGAGGCCGTTGAAAAAGTGATTCCGGTTAACCTTGAACTTCATGATGACCGAAGAATTGAGGACAGGCAGGGGGTGAGGCAACCCCTCATTGCCCACATCCCGGCACTCTCTGTATCGGGTTACTCTTCATTTATAAATACCAGTAGCATCAGTAGGTGTCGGAATCCCGTGTACTGTTCCGCAAGCCGCTGGTCAGCGGCATCATCGGCGGGCGCCGAGGCTGTGCTTCCGGGGTGAATAAGTCGGCGGTTGTTCACATCGGGTCAGACACACCGATGGCTCACGGTCTATTCACACCTTGGACACCGGCTCATCGTCATCGTCGGGAGCAGGGTCCATCTCGCTCTTCTTGAGCAGGAAGACATGCCGGAAGATGCTGTAGCTGATATAACCCAGGAAGATGGCGGGGAAGGAATACTGGGGCCTCCAGAGCACCACCGCGACGATGACGATGATGAGGATGAAACCGCGGGCTTTGGCCCGCGCCGACCAATCGACCTTCTTGAAGCTGGGAAAGCGGACATTGCTCACCATCAGGAAGGAGATGATCAGCATCAGCGGGAGCAGGCTCCAGGACCAAGCCTGGACGGCCTCCTCGAAAGGTTTCTGGTCCTTGGCCTCCATGATCTTGGAGAGCACCAGGACCAAGGAGGCGATCATGCCGGCGGCGGCCGGGGACGGCAGGCCGACGAAATCTCCGCCGGCGACCCGCTTTTCGTTGCCCGGCACCAAGGGGTTGGTGAGCACGTTGAAGCGGGCCAGGCGCACGCCGGCGCAGAGCAGGTAGATGAAGGCGAGCAGCCAGGTGGCCAGCTGGACGTTATCGGTGGCCTCGGGCTTGATCACGAGAAAACAAGCCATCAAGGCGGGGGCCACGCCGAAGGAGACCGTGTCGGCGATCGAGTCGAACTCGGCGCCGAACAGCGATTCGCGCTTGGTGGCGCGGGCGACGCGCCCGTCGAAAAGGTCGCAGATACAGGCGAAGAGGATGAACCAGACCGCCATGTTATAATGGTCGGCCCGGCCTTCCGCGGTGAGGGTGGTGAAGCGCGCCTCGATGCAGTTCTTGATGGCCAGGAAGCCGCAGAGCATGTTCCCGGCCGTGAAGAGGTTGGGCAGCAGGTAGATGCGGGCGGCCTCTTCGGGCGTCGAATACTGGGGTTTTTCGGGGGGCGTGGTCACGATTAGGACTTCGGGGGTTCGTCGAGGTATTTCCAGAAGCCGCCTTCCTGCTCGATGCGGGCTTCGTCCTCGGGGAAAGGCAGGTGGGAGCGGAAGGCGAAGTCGGCGTAGGTATGCTTGTGCAGCACGTAGTTCGCCATGAGGGATCCTTCGGTGGCTTCGAAATAGATGCGGAATTCGCCGACGCGCAGGCGGTGGTAGGTGTGTCCGCCGCGCCGGACCGTGCCGAGTTCGGAACTGCCGCGCAGGAGGTCTTCCGGCGTCAGCGACGTGAAGGCCTCGACGACTTCCATCTGCTCCAAGGTGGGCAGCTTCGCGAGCTCACGCATCGCTTGGTCGCTGAAGTTCACTTGGTACATCGGTGCCATCATCCAACGCCGCCGGCGCCGCTTCGGCAATCATTCAGTTCGGACGCGCCCAGCGCGACATCAGCAAATCCGCCTGTTTTTCGACCAAATCCAACACTTTTTCGAAATCGTCGCTTTCGCCGTAATAGGGATCGGGCAAGGCGACGTCGTCCAGGAAGAGACGCAGGCGCGCCTGTTGTTCGGCGGGACAACGGCGACGTAGTTCGTGGAGGTTGAGCGCGTCGGCCGCCAGGATGAGGTCGAAGGAATGGAAGTCCTCGGCGTGCACCTGCCGGGCGCGCAGCGGCGTGAGGTCGTAACCACGGCGCTTCGCATGGCGGATCGAGCGGGGGTCGGGCGGATCGCCGATGTGATAGTTCTCGGTGCCGGCGGAATCGAATTCGATGGCGAGTCCGGCCTGCTTGGCCTTGACGCGCAACACGGCTTCGGCCGTCGGTGACCGGCAGATGTTGCCCATGCAGACGAGCAGGACCCGTCGCGGCTGACCGGCCTTGGCCACAGCTCAGACTTTGCCGCCGAAGCTTTGGTGGTCGTCCAGGTCGAGCACGTCGAACCAAGTGACGATATCCTCCCGCTTGGCGCCGGCGGGCGTCGAGGATTGGTATTCGGTCAGCTTGGCGCGGCCGGCTGGGGCGCTGGGGGCGCGTTGTTCATGAAAAGCGCTGAAAGCAGCGATTTCCTGTCCCGAGCGGGGGTGCTTGGCGTTCGCCGTCATCCATGCCAGGATCTCGCCATCGCCTAAACCCTTGTCAATCTGTGCTTTAAGTGCTTCGGCCTCGATCCCAAGGAAGTCGAGGACGTTGCGATCCAGCGAACAACCATAGTTATACTCGCCGTTCTTCCCGGCTTTGGTGGCGCGGGCCTTATCAATCATTCGGGGGAGGATGACCAAGCCGCCGAGGCGAACGCGGGGGCTGCGAGGCGGGTGCTGGGTGAGGTCGTAGAGGTCGTGGGCCATATGTAAGGCGACCCTACGGCGGAAGGCCCTTTCCGCAAGAAAACAGGACACCTTGAGGGTTTGCCAAAATGTCACACCTACCCTTACATCAAGGGATGCTCCTTCTGGCTGCCGAACTTGCCGCCCATCCCCTCTCCCGGGATTGCCTGCTGGGCTGCGCCTCGGTGTTCCTGGTCGCTGCCGTGCTCGACGGTCTGGCTTCCGGGGATGCGACCGGAAAATTGCCCTCGGCCGGTCTGTGGCTCCTCCGAGGCGGCTGGATCCTGCTCACCACCATGCTCGCCTACCAAGGCCTGAAGACGCATGCGCTTCCGATCGCCAGTCCGGCGGAGCTCCTCCTTGCGATCGCGTGGGGCCTGTCGGGGCTCTCCCTGTTCCTGGACCTGACCTTCAATCATCGCCTGCCGACCTGGGCCATCGCCGGCACGACCGCGCTCTGCCTCATCGCCGCCGGCTTCCTCGGCGTCATCGAACACCCCTTGGATACCACGGGCAAGCCGCTCATCGTGATGCACGTCGGCGCCGCGGTGCTCGCCTACTGCGTGCTTGGCGCGCAGGCGCTCAACTCGGCCGCCTATCTCCTCCAGGATCGCGCCTTGGCGCGGCATCAGTTCGGCGGCATCTACGCGCTGCTTCCCGCGCTCGTGCCGCTCGATCGCATCGGCGCGCAGCTCATGGGCGCGGCCGTCTGGCTCCTCGGGCTGTCCTTGGTGATCGGCGCGACGGACTGGGCGCAACGCGACCTCGCGCTCGTCGCGGCGCCGAAGCTCGTCGCGGCGCTCCTCACCTGGCTGGCCTGCGTCTGGGTCATCGTGCAGCGCCGCCGCCAACGTCTGTCGGGCGCGTCCTTCGCGCGCGCTTCCTTGCTCGCCGCGATCCCGGCGCTGGTCGCGCTCTACCTTTCGCTCCCCTCCGCCCGATGAGCGAACGCCCCCGCAACCTGGTGGCGCTCAGCGCCACGCATCGCACCGCCGGGCTCGACGAGCGCGCGGCGTTCACGGTCCCGGTCGGCGGCGCCGAGGTCTTCTACGCGGCGGCGCGCGAAGCGGGCCTCGCCGAGGCCGTCCTGCTCGCGACGTGCAACCGGCTCGAGGCGTATGCCGTCGGCGACGAAGCCGCCGCCCTCCACGTGCGCAGCGCGCTCCTCAAGGCGACGGGCGCGCCCGCGAGCGTGCTCGACCAGCACCTCCGCCCGGTCCCCGGACTCCAGGCCGTGGAACATCTCTTCGCCGTGGTGTCCGGCCTCGAATCGCAGATGGTCGGCGAGGTCGAGATCGCCGGCCAGGTGAAGGACGCCTACGCCGACGCGCTGGCGCGCGGGATGACCGGGCCGGTCCTCAACCGCGTCTTCCAACGCGCCTTCCAGGCCGGCGCCTGGGCGCGCACCAACACCGGCATTTCGCAGGGCCAGGTGAGCCTCGGCAACGTCGCCGTCGAGCTCGCCTTGCGCGCGTTCGGCTCGCTCGCCGACGCCCGCGTGCTCGTGCTCGGCACGGGTGACGTCGGCCGGCAGGTGGTCCAGGCCCTCGTCTCCCGCGGCGCCGCGCAGGTGTCCGTCGCTTCGCGCACGTTCGAGAACGCC
>Ga0222712_10001083_pt1 | contig 34877 bp, 56 predicted proteins | sample C33_657DmetaG_FD_165043 | JGI IMG/M metagenome (GOLD analysis project Ga0222712, IMG submission 165043) | Estuarine water microbial communities from San Francisco Bay, California, United States - C33_657D | ecosystem: Environmental > Aquatic > Marine > Unclassified | place: USA: California...
ATGAGAATGGAGCAAAGGCTATTAATGCTTTAATTGGTTTAATTAATAAAATCCCTGGCGTTAATATCGATGCAAGGTTAGATGAAAAGTTTGCAGACAATGCTTCTGACTATGTAGCTAAATTAATATTCGACCCTGCTGAAGTAAAAGCAGAGGGAGAGAAAACGGTTAAAGAAGCCGAAACAACTTTGCTTAATTTAAAAAATCAAAGAGCAGGTTTTCAAAACCAAATAAATGGAATTGACAAACAATCTGCAAAAGATTCTTTATTAACAGAGGAAGAAAAAAACAAAAAGCTGGAAGAGTTAAACAAAAAATACAACGAGGATTTAGCTAAAACAGAAACCGACATTGATTTAACCGACTTACAAAAAGCTCAAGACAAAATAAATTTAGATGCTAAATTAAAAGAAGACCAAATAGCGTTAGAAGAACAATTTCAATTAAAAATAGCGCAATTAAATTATGATAGTATAGATGCTATTGAGGAAAGAGAAAGAGAGGCATCCGAAAGAAAAAGAATTTTAAGAGAACAAGAATTAGCCTTAGCAGGTGAGACGTTCGGTAAAATTGCAAACTTATTAGGTAAAAATAGTAAAATAGGGAAAGCCTTTGCCGTAGGTCAAGCGTTAATAAATACCTATCAAGGTATAACGGCAGAGTTAGCGACAAAAGCGGTTACACCTTACGAAATAGGGTTAAAAGTTGCTAATATAGCTTTCGTAGCTTCAACGGGTTTCAAAGCGGTTAAAAATATTTTATCGACTAACCCGATGTCAAGCGGTGGCGGTGCTTCAAGTTCTGGCGGTGCTTCAAGTGGTGGCGGTGGCGGTACAACCCCTCAATTCAATTTAGTAGGTCAAAGTTCAACTAACCAATTAACGGCAACAATAGCAGGGCAACAAAACAGACCCGTGCAAACATTTGTTGTAGGTAGTCAAGTTAGCACACAACAAGCGTTAGACAGAAATGCCGTAGCGAATTCAGTATTCGGTTAAAAAAAACGACAAAATTTAATTAATACGTTATATAGATATGAGAGTATACGAGCTATTTATTAATGATGAAATGAAAGACGGCTTAGATGCCATTTCTGTAGTTGGTAGTCCCGCAATGGAAAGCCAATTTGTAGCACTCAAAAAAGAAGAAAAAAAACAAACTTTTGCTAAAGTAGACGATAAAAAGAAAATATTATTAGGGGTTATAATGAAGCCTAACAAAAAGATTTACCGTTACGACGAAACAAGCAAAGAAGAGTACGAGGTTTTTTTTAGTGAGCAAACCGTAAAACGTGCAAGTGAGTTGTATTTCAAAAACAACAAACAAAGAAACTTTAACGTAGAGCATAATTCGAAAGATGTTTTAGAAGCGTATTTAGTAGAAAGTTGGATTGTTGAAGACCCGAAAAAAGATAAGTCTGCGATTTACGGTTTAGATGCCGAAGCGGGTGATTGGGTTGGTGCTATGAAATTCGATAGCGATGAAGAATATAACAAAGCCTTAGAGAATGGAACGGGTTTCTCTTTAGAAGGCGTGTTTAGTGAGAAAGTAATTTTAAACAAAGTTAGTAATATGGATTTAAACAAAATGAAAGACGAGATAGTTAACGAGTTGAAAAGCTTGTTTTCTAAATCTGTCAAATTAGCGCAAGCCAATCTAAAAGAGGGTGCTGGCGTTATTGAATTCGAGGGGGATATGCCTACAGTTGGCACACCTCTATCGTTGGTAACTCCTGAGGGCACAGTACCCGCCCCTATGGGTGAGTATACCTTAGAGGATGAAACAGTAATTATCGTTGGCGAAGACGGTAATATTTCAGAGGTTAAAGAAGCTACAACTGAAAAACAACCCCCTGAAGTTGAAGTTGAACAAGCCAAAGAACTAGCACCCACTACGGCAATGGATTCAACGGGAGAGTTGAAAGATATGATTTCTTCTATCTTGGTAAAATTTGGGGAAGAATTAAAAGCGGAATTTGCAAGCCAAATCGAAGCTAAATTTTCTGAAGCTAAACAAGAAGTTGAAACTTTGAAAGTTGAATTAAGCGAGCAACCCGCAGTAACTAAAACAAAGGTTGCACCGATTGAGAAAGAAGTAAAAATGGCTACTACGACAAAAGGTCGTTTAGTTGAAAGTTTAAATAATTTAAAAAACAAATAAAAAATGGCTACAACAGTAACAGTAAACAGTAACTATAACGGTACAGTTGCTGGCGAAATAGTAGGTAAGGCATTCAAAGAAGCCGATACTATCGCTAAAGGTTTGGTAACGGTATTACCTAACATTCCCGTAAAAACATCAATCCGTAAAATCGACTACGGTAACGGAAGACAAGACTTTTCTTGTGGGTTCACTCCTGCGGGTTCAGTAACTTTGGCAGAGGTAGTTCTTGAGCCTAAGAAAATCAAAAACGAAGCAGAAATTTGTAAAGAAGATTTCAGAAATGTATGGGATACTGCATCGATGGGCTTCTCTGCACACAATGACAATATGCCAGTTGATGAAGAGCAAGCGTTATTAGTTGAAATTTTAGCCGATACTGCACAAGCTACTGATTCAGATATTTGGGTTGGAGATGCTACAGATGACGGACACTTTGATGGGTTTTTACCTTTATTCTTAGCTGATTCTACAGTTATCGATGTTACCGCTACAACTATTACCGCTTCAAACGTAGTAGCTGAAATGCAAAAAGTTACTACTGCCGTTCCTATCGCTTTGAGAAGAAAAACAGATTTAGTTTTTGCAGTATCTCCTGATGTTGCTCAATTCTATAACAACGCTTTGATTACCGCAGGAATTAACAACGGTTTAGGCGGTCAAGGTCAAGACTTGTACTTAGGAATGTACAAATTAGAAATTATCAACGGCTTACCTGCTAATACAATGGTAATTTACCAAAAGAAAAACCTTTATTTCGGTACGGGTCTATTATCTGACCACAACGAAGTACGTATCAAAGATATGGACGAAACCGACTTGAGCGGTACAGTACGTTACAAAATGGTATATACTGCGGGTGTTCAGTATGTAAGAGGTAACGAGATTGTATTGTACACTACATTTACAGTTTAATAATAACTTAACCGCCTCTTAATTGGGGCGGTTTTTAAAACAACATATATATGGCTTGTGATTTTATAACCAGCGGTAGACTGTTAGAGTGTAAGAACTTTACGGGCGGTTTGAAAAATGCTTATTTTGCGCCTTTTGCAAATTACGGATTTACTACAACCTCTTCGGAACTTACTTCTATCGGGACACTTGACGAGGTATTTAAATTTGAATTAAAAAATACGGGCAACGTACCTACAGAAACAGAAACCGCTTCGAGAGATAACGGGACTATTTTCTACGATGCTACTATTGAATTGGTATTAACGGGATTGAGTGCGCCTTTAGTAAATCAGGCAAAACTTTTGAGCCGTGACAGAATGGTTTTATTTTTAGAAGATAACAACGGTTTGGTACACTGTTTTGGTATTGCTAACGGTGTAGACAAAACAACGGGAACGAGAGAGATTGCAGGTGATTTAGGCGGGTTCTACGGACTTAAAATGACTTTTCAAAGTCTTGAGCCTGATACTGCACCAATCTTATCAAGTTCGGCTAAAACATCGTTATTAGCGATTGTTTCAAGTGTTTACGTGAATGACTAATCTTTAAAAGAAAGAAACATTAAACCCGTCTACTAAGGCGGGTTTTTTGTTTTAATACAAAACACAATTTTATCGTTATTATAATATGACAATCTTACGACCAGCACTTACTCCGCAAACAATAACAATTATACCACGTTATAACGTACCGTATATTACTGTTATTTTATTAAACGAAGAAACGCAAGTTCTTAATCAATACGAAATAGAAGACTTAGTTTATTTAAACGGTTATTTAACAATTCGATTTGACTTTGAATGTTTAGAGGGTCAAAGTTTCAATTTAGAAATAAAAGACGGTGATAATGTTTTATTTCGTGGCAAAGCCTTTGCGACCGATGAGGAAGATTTAGAGAATTACAAATTAAGTAAAAATTTACTACAATGAGCGATATAAGAATAGTTAATTTATCTTCACACCAAAGTCCCGAATTTATGCCGTTTGTTTCAAATGGTAAGGGATATGTTTTGAATGGTAAAGACAATAAAAATTATCAATACGTTATTGATAGATATAAATACAGTCCAACAAATGCGACTATTATAGATAGCTATTCTAACTATATTTACGGTAAAGGTTTAACGGCTAAATATAGAGCTGATAACGCTAATCAATTTGCAGAAGTTTTAAAACTTATTTCTAAAAAAGAATTAAAGAAAATCGTTAAAGATTACGCAGTTTTTCACGAAGCGAGTGTAGAGGTTATTTTAGGAAAATCAGGTAATAAAATTGTAGAGGTTAACCACTTACCAAAAAATAAAGTAGTACCTAATAAAGTAGACGATGAGGGCGAAATTGGTTCGTATTGGTTTAGTTACGATTGGAGTGATTTAAGAAAATATCCCGCTCAAGAAATACCCGCTTTCACAAAAAACACTACAGAAAAAAGAACGGTATTTATATTTAAAGAGTATAATATCGATGAATTTTATTTTGCAAGACCGTCTTACTTTAGCGGTTTAAACTATGCAGAGTTAGAGGAAGAAATTTCTATTTATTGCGTTAACCATATTAAAAACGGTTTAAGTGCAGGACACATTATAAACTTTAACGATGGCGAAGCAGACCATGAGGTTAAAGATGCAATAGAGCGCAATATAGACCGTAAATTAGCGGGTGCAACTAATAGCGGTAAAAGAATATTATCGTTTAATTCAAACAAGGAAAACGCTACTACAGTTGAAGCAATAGAGATAAGCGATGCACATCAACAATATCAATTTTTAAGCGAGGAAGCACGTAGGCAATTAATGGTAGCGCACAAGGTTACAAGCCCGATACTTTTTGGAATTAAAGATAATACGGGTTTTGGTAACAATGCGAACGAAATGACAACGGCTTATGATGAGTTAATGATGAACGTTATTCAACCAATGCAGGAAGTTATTTTAGACGGTTTAATGGAATTACTAAACCAAAACGGTATAAGTTTAGAGTTGGAGTTCATACCATTAAGACCTAAAGTTATTGAGCCAACTATTACGGCTTTATCAGAGCAAAAAAAAAAGATAGGTAGCGAGTTAATCGAATTAGGAGAAGACGAAGACTTATCGGAATACGAGTTGATAGAATGCAAACCCGTAGACTACGAAGAAGAAGAAAAACTAACTTATAAATTTGCAAGTACGGGAACGGCAAACCCTAACCGTAAAAGTATTTACGACAATGATTTTTACATTTTTCGTTATAGATATGCAGGAAATCCAAACCCCGAAAGAGAGTTTTGTAAAAATATGATGTCCGCTAATAAAATTTACAGACGAGAGGATATCGAAGCAATGGGCGAAGTAACTGTAAATGCAGGTTTTGGAATGCACCCTACACCAAATAAGCCTTATTCTATTTGGAAATATAAAGGCGGTGGGTTATTAAGTGCAGAATTCACGGGCGGAACGTGTAAACATTATTGGGAAAAATTAACATACAAGAAAAAAGATGTTAAAATTGACCCTAAATCACCGATTGCAATAGACGAAGCAAAAAAAGATAGAGCATCAGGAATAGCGGGAATAGCACCGCACGACATTTAATAATAAATTAAGATATGAAAGCGATAATAAGAGCCGTAGATATTGCAAAATATACCCCGATTGGTGGCAATGTAGATATAGACAAATTTTTACCCTGCGTTTTGGATGCGCAGATTACAGATTTAGAGCCGTTATTGGGTGAAAGTCTATACAATAAAATAGCTACAGACTACGAAGCTAATACCTTATCGGGTTTATATTTGACTTTATACAAAGACTATATCAAACCGTTTTTAATTCACGCAAGCGCAAAGAATTATTTTCTTATCGGTGCTTACCAAATTAACAACGGGGGTATAATGAAACATACAACCGAGAATAGCGAAAGTATTTCTAAAAGCGAAATAGACTATTTATATACTAACCAACGTAGCAAATGCGAAGTATATGCCCAACGTATGAAAAAATGGCTTGTACGCAATCGTATTGACGAATATTATGACTTTAACGAGGTAGTACCTAAACGAGGTGTAAATTACGGCAGTTGGTATTTTGGCGGTGGCTCAAGTTGTGGTAACGAACAAATCGATACGTATGGACAAGACTAAAAAGCCTAATAAACCGAGATTGGTTAACGAAAAAAAATTACAAATATTTTTAGCAAAATTCAAAAAAGATGCCAAGACAAACAATTAATATCGGAAGTGCGCCAAATGACGGGACGGGTGACCCGTTAAGAAATGCCTATGATAAATGCAACGATAATTTTTTGGAATTATACGAAGAGGGCGGTGATAATATTACAGTTACAGACCCTACAACTTCAGCTGATGCAACGTTAAACGATGCTTTGCAAAATGTACTCGATGCGGGTGGCGGTGGCGGTGGCGGTGGCGCAGTAGATTCTGTAAACGGACAAACGGGCGTTGTATCTGTAAATTTAAACAGCGTATTGACAGAGGGAGCAAAAGCCACAGATAAGACTATTGAATTAAATAGCGCAAGTTCAGACGATGTAATTTTACTTGATGCGCCAAGTCAAACAATGGGAGTTGTAAATCCTGCTACGGGGGATTCATCAGCGGTAAAAAGTAGTTTTATACAATCGGTTAATTTAACAACTGGAGAAAATGTCAGTCTTTACAAAGATAAGATAAGAAGAGCAAAAGGCGGGTTTTCATCTGATTTAGTATTTACAGACCCAACCGCAAACAGAACGATAACTTTCAAAGACGAAAGCGGAACGGTAGCTTTACTTACAGATGTTCCTACATTAAGCTATAGACCTTATCGATTTGTAGATGCAACACAAACTACTTATTTAGGGGCGGTTATTGGCTTATCTGAAACACCAGTAGCACAAACAACTATTTTAGGTAGCACATTTAATAGTTCAGATTTAATGAAAATTCTTTTTAGAGTAACTAAAGGAGCAACTTCTGCTGGTGTAAATATGAGAATTAGAGTAAATACAACAAATAATTTAGGAACTGCTACACAAATTGGAATATTAACTTTAGGTGCGGTCAGTACTTATGGTTTAATAAATAGAAATATTAACTTATTTGGTGGAAACGCATACAACTATAATTCTGCAAGCACATTGGCTTCTGACATCTTATTGACTAATACTGCGGGAACATCTTTCACTTATAATACTGCAAATGATTTATATGTATTTTTCACAATACAATTAGGTAACGTGTTAGATTCCGCAACATTCCAATTCGCAAATATCACAAATTAATATGAAAACAGTAATAAACAAACAATCGGGAAAGGTCTTGTTTGCAAGTGCAAATTTTGAAGATACAGAAACAGAAATAGGTATTGATGAAATTTTAACAGAGTTTTTTATACTTCCTTATTTTAACCAAGAAACGGGAGATTTTTACGAAGGTGCAAACCAAGAAGAAATTGCAGAATATCAAAAGAGTTTAGTTCCTCAAGTAATTACACGGAGACAATTCAAAATCGCTTTGGCTATATTGGGTAAAAATGAAACTGATATTTTAAACGGAATAAACCAACTTCCTGAGCCTACGAAAACAATCGCTTTAATAAGTTACACCGAAGCGGGAACTTTTGAGCGTACAAATCCCGAATTAATATTTGTTGGTAAAACATTTTTGCAAATGACAGACGAGCAAATCGATAATATTTTTATAGTTGGAAATCAATATTAGATTAAGTATGGGTTTACTTTTATTTTTTATTGCGGTTATTTTATTTATTCCGCTTTCGGTAATAAACTTTTTTTGTGTGCTTTATAAATATAGTATTAATTGGAAAACTATAAACGGTTTTTTTCATCAAACTGCGATTGATATAGACAGATTCGGAAACAGAAATTTTAGAACGCTTTTAAATTTAACGTTACAAAATAATGGTTACCAATTTGGGAATATTAATGAAACGATTTCAAGTGCTTTAGGTAAAAACAAAAGAGCTAATACATTAACAAAAGTAGGGTTTATTCTTTGCTACATTTTAGATAGTTTAGACGAAAATCACTGCATTAAATCAATACAAGAATGAATTTTTTTATAGATAATTGGCAATTTTTTATAGGTAGCTTTAGCGGACTTATTTTATATGTTATAAGGGATAGATATTTAGATAGAATAAATCGTAAAAAAGGTGATGTAGAGGTTAAAAAAGAAGAGTTAGATTACGCTAATGAAACGAGGGAATATTTTCTCAATAGAGAGTCGGATTTAAAGGCGGAAAAACAAGAGTTAAAAGACGAACTCAAAATAATTAGAGATGAATCAAAAGCCGAAAGACTTTATTACAGAGAAAAGCAAACCGAGTTAAGAACCGCTATTGAGGGTTTACAAACAAAATTTGACAGGATTTCTTTAAATTATGCTTTAGAAGTAGAAAAATCGGAGAAATGGATGCAAAAATTCTTTGAGATTGAAAAAGAAAACAAAGCATTGAGTGAGAAATACGCATTTTTAGAGCGTGATTATGAGCAGTTGAAAATAGACCATTACCAACTTAAACGTGATTTTGACAAATATAAAAAAGCAAACTAATGAAACTTTCGCAATCGGGATATGATTTAATAAAAGAGTTTGAGGGTTTAAGTTTAAAACCTTACAAATGTAGTGCTGGTGTGCCTACTATTGGTTACGGGTCTACATACTACGAAAACGGTGTTAGAGTAACTATGAACGATTTACCGATAAGCAAAGACCGTGCTTTTGAGTTATTAAAAATAACCGCTTCACGCTTTGCAATTAAGGTAGAGAATTTACTTAAAAAACCCGTTACTCAAAATCAGTTTAACGCTTTGGTATCTTTTGCTTATAACGTTGGTTCGGGTGCTTTGGCTTCGAGTACTTTACTTAAATTAGTAAACATAAACCCTAACGATGCTATGATAGCGAAAGAGTTTCTTAAATGGAATAAGGCTTCAGGAAAACCAATACAAGGTTTAACCAATAGAAGAATGAAAGAAAGTGCTTTGTATTTCACTAAATAGACACGGTAAAGCCTCTTACTTAGTAACGTAACCGTGTATAGAAATAAAACCCTCAGATTAAAGAGGGTTTTTTTATTTAATGCGGGTTAAATCAATCATTAACACTAAAAAAATAAGTTAATGTCTGTTATTACAAGCAAAAATATATACTTTGTATAGAATAACAAACATTTTATACCGATAGGGTATACTTTGATAAAAATAAGCGTATTTCTTATCATATCGGGTATAAAATTATTATTTATAATCATTCTAAATAAAATACTAACTTACTAACTATTAAAATTTTTCGTACTTTCGTAATAATTTAAAAACTAAATTTATGAAAGACGGAAACAAACGATTTCACATTAAAGACAATTTAGCGATAATGTTAGGATTGACTTTAAACGAAAACAAGAACTACAGACTTTCGCCCGAAAAACAAATCGAACTACAAAAGTTAAGGGCAAATAATGGTATTTTAGACGCTTGCGAAAATGTAGGCGTAAATGCTGAAAACGCTCCGATGTTATGGCTTAAAACTAAACACGAAAGCGTAAGAGTTACAAATCCATTATTTAAAGCACCTGAGCAATTAAACTACGAGTTGCTTCAAAAGTCATTATTAAGCGATTTAAAAGACTATTCACCTAAATATAACGCTTATCAAAGGGAAACTTTAAAAGACGCTAATTTGTTAGTTGTAGACCCAGCAGACATACACATAGGTAAATTATGCAGTGCGTTTGAAGTTGGCGAAAGCTACGATAATCAAATAGCCGTTAGCAGAGTGTTAAACGGTGTTAATGGAGTACTCGACAAAACAAGTAGTTTTAATATAGATAAAGTGTTATTTGTTATTGGTAATGACATTTTACACATCGATAATCCAAAAAGAACAACCACAAGCGGAACGCCACAAGATACTGACGGAATTTGGCACTCTAATTTTTTAATTGCTAAACAACTTTATATCGATATTATCGAGAAGTTAATTTGCGTTGCTGATGTTCACGTTGTTTTTAACCCAAGTAACCACGATTATACAAACGGTTTCTTTTTAGCGCAAGTTATCGAAACGCATTTTAAAAACTGCGAGAATGTTACTTTTGATTGTAGCATTTCACATCGTAAGTATTTTGTTTATGGTCAAAATCTAATAGGAACTACTCACGGTGACGGTGCTAAAACTCAAGACTTACCTTTGCTTATGGCCAATGAGAGTAAAGATTGGTCTAATTGTAAACATAGATACATATATTTGCACCACTTTCACCATAAAGTCGCTAAAGATTATATGAGCGTTTGTGTTGAAGCTTTGAGAAGTCCAAGCGGGACAGATAGTTGGCATCACCGTAACGGCTACGAACACGCACCAAAAGCCGTTGAGGGTTTTATACATAGCAAAGAACACGGACAAATCGCACGAATAACACATTTATTTTAATATTATGATACCAAACCACTACCCACAAATCTACGATGTTATAGACTTTGTGAAAGACAACGATTTAAACTTTAACGAGGGCAACGTTATAAAATACGTAGTCCGTTGCAGAAAAAAGGGAACACATTTACAAGACCTACAAAAAGCGAAAGACTATTTAGAGCGTGAAATAGATTACTTAACTAAAAAAGAGTTACAGAGATGAAAACTGCAATAGCTGAATTAATAGAAATTAATAATAGAAACATTAAAAAATTAAAAGAATTATCTAAAACAGAAGAAAATAGATTTTATCAAGGTATGTTAACTTATGCACAAGCATTTAATTTAGATTTACAACACTTTAAAAAATTAGAAAGAGAAATAATAAATGATGTTTACGATAATGCTTTACAGAATGAAAAACAGTTAGATTTAACACAAGGCTGTGAAAATCCACATTGTGATAATGGTAAAATAGAAATGCCTTATAATGAATTTATTAATTGTTCAATTTGTGAAAATAAATAATTATGGCAGTAAACTTATTACATAAATTGCCAAAAAAATATTCTATAAATGGCATTGAGTACTATACGAGAACTAACGAAAAAGTAAATGACGTAAAAAACTTGACAAAATCAAATAACCATCAAATAAATAATATGAGTGATAGTAAGGAATTAGAAGATGTTAACCGCATTAATGAGGTAAACATATCAAATAAAAAATTAAAAATAACTTTTGAAGATTGGCACTATACTTGTGGTGATGGATGTTGTGATAATTACGGAACTTACCTATACTTAAACGACGAAAAGTTAGAACACCCCAATCCCGAAATACACGACAACGGGTATTTAGGTCAAGATTTGCAAACTGGATTAGAAGCAGTATTAAAGAAATTGGGATATGAAGTTGAATTTGATAACAGATAACAAATGAGCCAAACACCACTTCAGAGAATTAACCGAATATTAGCGTTTTATTACAAACGTGGAACGAATAAAGAGAGCGTTAATAAAGTTTACAGAAACATTTTAAAACTTAAATTTAACAAATGAAAAAAACATTAATTATATTAAGCGCATTCGTTCTATTCGGGTGCGCTTCTCGCAAAGTTTCTAAAACCGAAGTTAAAGAAACAACAGAAGTAAAAGCAATCGACACTACAAAAACAGTAACAGAAAGCGAAAAAACAGAAAATAGTGTAGACACTTCAACTATTAACGAAATAGAGATTATACCGATTGACAATACTAAACCGATTATCTATAACAACAAAAAGGTTTTTAACGGTATTTTAAGGCTTAAAACAACTAAAGTCAATAAAGTAGTAGAGATTACAGAGAAATTCGCTAAAATCGAACAAAAAGGCGTAAATAAAAGCGGTAAACAAGTTATCGAAGTAAAGCAAAAAGAAACCGAGCGTAAAAGTTTTTTTAGTTGGTGGTGGTTATTGCTTTTAATTCCGATTTATTTTTTGTATAAAAAGTATTTTAAATAGAAAAAAAGTTTATCTTTACAATGTTTTCATAATATTTAGTTTTTGGTTGATTGATAAAAACCCCACGCTTAGAAGATAAGGTGGGGTTTTTTGATTTTATAATCCTTTTTCGTCTTTATAAATTTCTAATAGTTCGCTCATTTTATATTTACTAACATTACCATCAATAGTATATGTTTCTCCAATTTCTGTACTGTCAAAAAAATCTATTCTTTTTTTAATACACCACTCTGCAAATCCAATAGCAAATTCATCTGCTATTTGTATTAAATTATTAATGTTTAAATAATAATTATCAATATCTTTTTGTGATGGATTTGCTTCTAAAGGTAAATTTTGAACTTTGTCTGTTATTTTTTGTATTAGTGTCATATCTTAAATGTTTCGTTGTAGTATTTTTCAGCTCTAATTTCGCCATCCATTATTCCGTTAACATCGCCTTCGCTATAAGCATCAATAATCTGTTGCTTCTCCATTTCTTTGGCTTGTTCAATTTCTTTTTTGTACAAATTGAAATTATGCCCTAACCTTGTTAATTCTTGTACTAAAAATTCTACTGCTGTTTTTTTCATCTTATTTCTTTTTAAATGTTTTGTTTGTGATTTTCATATCTTGAATTCTATGAATGATAAATTACCTCTAATGTCATTAGTATTACAAAAATAAGGAAGTTTCCATCCGTAAAATACTAAACATTTATTAACCCACTTTGGAAATAAAACAAATCGTAAATAAAACTTTGGTTTCATATTATTCATTATTAGAAATTAAGTAATACCAAAGCAAAATTATCTTCGGTCTTATAAACTCGTATGCAATCCATATTAAAAGTATTTCATTTTAATAAGTCTTTAATTCGCTCAATCACTAACTCGGTTAAATCCTTATCGGTTAGCCCTAATTTTTTACCGAACGTTACATATTGCTCGATGTTAAACTTTGTAGCTCGTTCGTACTGTAGCCTTTGCGTGTGGCTTAATTCAAGTCTATTGCAAATATCTGTATTGCTCAATCCTGATTGCTTAAATAGTTGTTGGTATATCATAGTTTTAAATTTTTAACAAATATAGTAATTATTTTATAACTGTTGCAAATAATTTAATTTGCTTTCGTAAATGTGGTAATTAACGTAAATAACTTGCGGTATTATTATATCGCTATTGTTGTTAAAGTTCTTAAGTTTAAAAACTTCGTCTTCGTTGAAATACCGTTCTTTTCTGTAGCCTTGTACAATTCTAAGCCGTAATGGTATTTTTAATTTATCGGCTCTGTATTTCATTCCGCTACTGCTTAAATTGGTAATTATCTGTACTTCTTTTGATGTGTATGTTTTCATTTTTAATCGTTTTTGGAAGATTGGCGAAACAAACCTTCGCTTATCATTGAGTTATGTGCAAGGCTACGAAAGGGCATCTAAATCAGATTTTAGTCTTGAAACCAAACTATCTTCTCCATCATCTCCAGAAAGATACCAATCAATTCTTTGAGCGTATATTTCAGCTTTTTTTAATATTTCAATTCCATCTTTAAAAATTTGCTGTACATCTTCTCTATAAACGTGGTCAAATCTTTCTTCGGGATATTTTTCAAAATATTCTTTATCGTAATATCTTAAATCCTCTTTCGATTTTTCTTTACCTTGTTTATCCAATTCTTGTTGAATATCCTCCCAAATTTGTCTTATTTTGTACTGATTGTAATCAAAAGCTCCTCCGCTCATAATGTTTAGTTTTATAACCCGCCCAGCACATAACAAGTGTTTGGCAAAAAAGCGGGTTCTGTTATTAATTTAAAGTTTGTTTTTTCTTTGTATGTTTGGGTACTTAATCAAAGTTTTAGGCTTATTTAACCGCTTCTTCGCCAAGCACTCGAACGTTATAAGAAATAGCTACGAAACTACTTCAAAGAACATTTTTCCTCACAACCTAACTTTATTCCTTTTCTATATTCTTCTAATGAGATTGTCTTAATGTCAAGATTGAATTTAGAAACTTCTTTCATAAAATCTTTTGTAGTTTCTTTTGTCATTGTGTGCAAGATTGAAACTCTTACAGCATTTCCACATTCAGGACAAATACTCATTTTTACTTTTACGTCTTTTTCTTCGATTTCCATAATAATATTTAGTTTTAAAATCCCGCTACTTCTTATAACAGGTGTTTGTAAATACCAGCCGAATTTATGTTGGTGCGTAGGCTGGCATCTACAAGCACCAAAACGTTATGTGATACTTTAGTAGTAAGACATCTTACCGAATGGATTAGGCGAATTGTAAATCTTTTTCATATTCAATCTTTCACGCCAAAACTTGCCGTACTTTTTATTTATTTCGCATCTTGCATTTACGTGAGGATTTGTATCTCCGTTAGCTTCAAGTTCTTTTGATAAATGATATAATTCAGTTGATATTTGTTTAGTATATTTATCAATTATTTTTTCATCTGTATTCGGTAAAGCATCAATAAAAGCATCACATAACACAGGTTTTGTGCTATTGCTTGGTTCGGTGTTTTCTGAATGTTTAGTCATAATCTTTTATTTTTAGTGTTTAAATTAATGTTTTGGTTTATTTTTGGGCAACAGACACAAAGCCACAAAACGTTATGACACATCAAATACTACCACATCATCAATATCATAATACCCCGTCGATGTAATTAATATACATTTTTCTTTTAATATTTTAATAAATAGGACTTCGCCTTTATCTGTTTTTGTAAAGGCTTTGTAAATCATTACACCATCACGCAATCTCTTTACCTGAATGCAATGCCAATGCGTTAACCAATAATTTCGGGGAAAACTATCTATACCAGCCTGAGATTTTGGTTTATGAGTAACACCTGATTGATGATTTAGCACCATTTCAACTTCATAATTCATTTTGTCTAATTTAAGTTGTTAATAATTGACGTGTCATAACAATGTACATAACGACAGACTCCTATCGTCGCCCGATCGTATGTACTTGAACGTTATATGATAGCTTACCCAAGTTTGCGTTTAAGCCTCTCTGCAAGTTCGTAATCTTCATTTTCAACGGCTTTTTGTATTTGTTGTTCAATTGATAAATTACTAATAACATCTTCTTGTCCTTCAAGTAATGTTTTCGGGTCAATATATTCAATCCATCCTTCCGACCATAAATCAAGTGCAACATTTGAAATATGTTCTTCTCCAAGCATATTGCTCATAAATCTATTATTGTTTTTAAAATATATTTGTCCGTTAGCAATTCCAATTAAAACTAATTCATCGCCCATATAACTTCTATCTCCAAATCCATTAGCAGGTTTAATTCTTGTGATTTTGTCACCTTTTTTAAATTCAAATATTGTTTTCATAATTACGTTTTTAAAAAGCCATCATATAACAATGCATTGTAGCAATTGCGGCATAAGGCTTAATTAATAAATGTTTTTGTACTTGTTTGGTTAGGTTTTGAATCGATAATTTGGCAGTCCTAATCCCAACTGCAACAATGCTTTAACGTTAGTGGTAATGCTAACCAAAGTCTATAACACGACCTTTTCCGCTTTCGTACCATTTAGTAACACTTCCAGCTTCTTCAATTTGTTTATTTGTTTCAGCTTCTACTTTTCGGTAAGAATCTCTCATTCTTTGCTTATCTTCTTCTTTCGGGCAGTCATAAAATGAATCCGTGTCAAGTAATAATTTTTCTAATTCTTCGTCTGTTAAATTTCTCATTTTTAATACAATTTAGTTGTTAATTAACCCGTACTACCGCTAACAATGCATAACACTAATTACGGTTTCGGTCTTGAATTTATAGTTTAGTTTGTATCAGTGATACGGTTTTTAATCTGAAAGTTTCGGCTTATTTAGTCCGTAACTAGAGTTATGCTCAACGTTATAATCAACAATCTCAACAAAGATAGTAATTATTTTAATACGTTTAACTTTTTTATGTTATTTAGAATGAGTTAAAATAGAGTTAAAATCAATATTGTAATTATGAAATATATCTATACATTCTATAAAATCGTATTTATTAGGCTTTATGTGAATTATAAAAAGTCCTTTAATATCTTTATCAAACATTTTTTTATAAATGCTTAATTGTAATGAATAATGGTAAAAATTACAATCGTTAATCTCTTTAAAAACTCCTAACATTTTTTTGTTATAGGAAAAAGTTTCTATTTTATCGTTGGTTTTAAAGTCTAAAATATAATAGTTGTTGTCTTTATCTTTGCAAATTAAATCAACTTGACCCGCTAAAAAATCATTGTGTACTATGTATTCAGTATAAACGGGAGTTAATCGACCACTAATAAAAAAGTCTTTTATAAATTGAATAGCTACTTTTGATTTAGGATAAAAATCAATTAAATATTCAATATCTAAATTCATAAAATCAATTTCTATTTCGTTTGATATTACAGAAAATTTACCGTCAATATAATCTTCAAATATTTTATGTATTGCAGTTCCTATTTCACAAGACTTTTTAGCTTTATCATTCCAAAGTTTTAAAATCTCTTCTTGTGTTTTATTTTCTTTTTTTGCAATACGTTTTGAATGGTAATCGCTATCAAATTTATTTTTAAATTGATTTATAAAGGTTGTAACCGATATTAATTTTTTACCGTTTTTAGTATAAGTGTGGCTTCCACTATCGAAAACCACACTTTTATCAATACTACATTTCATTTCCTGCTTCATACATTTCAGCTTCCCACGCTTGACTAAATTCTTTATCTGCAAACAATTCAACAAGGCCTCCTATTTGACAAAGTCTTAAAACTTCGTCTTTATCCATTCCTAAATTTTTGGCTATTTTTTCATCGCTCCAGTTTCTTTTTTTAAGGTCAATTACAATATCGCTCATAGCTTCTATTTTGTGTTTACCTCTTGCTCTATTATGTCTTATTGTTGAAGCTACTCTATCGTTTATTTTTGTTCTATCTTCGTTAATTGTTACTACTGGTAAATATCCGTGTACTCTTTTTTGTATTTCCTCGCATTCTTTACCTACTCTATTTCTGTGGAATCCGTCTATTACTTCTCTAGTTTCTCCGTTATCTTCTAGCATCGATACAATAGGTTGAGTGTATCCGTCTGCTGAAATTGAAAGCCTTAATAATTCCATTTCTGGAGGAGCTACACTATTTGGATTATAATCATTTGCGTGTACGCTATCGTTTTTTACCCATAAAACACAATCTACTGGTTCTGTCTTCATAGGACTAATATTGTGCATCGCTATTTTAATTTCGTTTAATGCATTTACTCTACTGTCTATATCTAAAGACTGTAATTCGTTAATCAGTTCAATAATTTTTGTTGTCATAATATTATAATTTAAAATTGTTTAGTTCTCTTTGTTCTTTTTTTAGTTTTAAGTATTTATTATATGCATCTGTTTTGTGTTGAGTAAAACCTAATCCTTTGCACCAATAATCATTTCTTAATAATGATTTACAAATACGTCTCCAACTTGGAGCTACTCTTTCACTTTCCAAAATACTAGGAGCTTCGTCTGGCAATCCGTCTATATATCCTCTCTCTTCCCACCACTTTACAAAAGTATATATTTTATTTTTATAATGTTCAGATGTTACTTGTGGTAAAGTGTTTAGTATTAATTCAGAAAATGATTTCCAAGTGTGATGCATTGGTTTTGTTATTTTACCATATCCATTTATATTTCCAGTATCTTGAACATATAAAGCACCGCTATTTGCACCCTCAACTCTTGCGACTACTTTTGCCCAAGTTTCTGGCTCTATTAAATGAAATAAATATAAACCTCTTCTTTGGTCGTCTCCGTATGGTTGGCAAATTCTTTGCAAGTGAATAGATAAACCAGACTTTTGCATAAGGTCGTATAAATGATTGTGTCTTTTATCTTTGTTTTTACTATGATAAATCCAAATATCCTCTGTTTTCCAATCATAAATAGGATATACATTAAATACGTTTTCTGTTACTTTTGTTGTCCATTGCTTTTGATTGAATGTTATTTTTTTATCACTGGCAATAGTTCTAAATCTATTCAAACTTTCATCGGCTCTAATTCCAACTAAACAAGCACAAGTTTTGCCTTGAGAATACCACTCTCCAAACTCTGGTACAAACTCTTCAAACTCCATTCCGTCTCTAAAAAAAGGAAAATAATTTTCGTCTGTTATACCTAATTTTGGTACTTCTCTAATCCAATCGTTTTTTACTTCTTTATCCCAACACTTCCAAAAAGGTTTAAATACAGAAACTGCATTTCTTAAATGTATAGGTAAACATAACCAATAAACTTCTAAATTATCTTTATAAATTTCTATGCATTCTGTCATATGGTCTATTGTTAATTTATACTGACCTTCTAAGTCAACTATTAATAGACCTATTTTTACGTTTCTTTTTATAGCTTCGTCCATTACTAAATGGAGCATAACAGTACTATCTTTACCAGCAGAAAATGAAAGGTATATTTTCTCAAAATTATCAAATGTATATTTTATCCTTTCAATACTTGCTTCGTAAACGTTTTGATTTAAATAATGTTTAGGCATAATTGTTTGTTTTTGGTTTCATATTCTTTAATTATTTTTTCAGCTATTTCACAAGCTATTTTTCTTTTGTTTTCATCTACAAATCTCCAATTTTCCATTGTAATTTGATAAGGTATTTTAGCATATAAACAACAAGCCGATTGACCTAACCAAGCTACACGATTTAAAGCTATGTTTGTTAAATTATGCTCACAAGAATATTGCCATTCGTCAATTACTTTTTGCATAAATTTTTCAGTTAGTTTAGGGTTTTCAAAAAGTTCAATAACTTTTTTTGCCAACTCTTTTTTTTCTGTTCCAGAAACGTTTTTAAAAAACCCATTTTTAAAACATTCCCAATATTCGTATCTGTGATAAATTCTTTCCATAAAACAAAGTTATAAAAATATTAGTTAAGATTAATTCTAAATTAGTTGATAAGTGTAATAATTATAATCGCTATGCTTTTTAAAATATATCCATTCTTTATAAGTTATTTTTTTCTCAAAGCATTCTCCCGTTTTCTTATGAAACGCTTTTAAAATTAAAGGCGTGTTTAAGGATAAAATTGTTATATTTTCTTTCTTTGCCATTAGTCTAAATATATGCCAATTCTTAAGTTATAAATGTTTCTTAAAAACCTACGTGTATCAGGGTCATAACTTTGGTTTTGCTCTTTTAACTCTTTTACGATTTCCCTTGCGATTTTAATTTTGTCTTTTATTTCGTAAATATGTAGTTTTAGCTCTTTGTAAACGCTTTTAAGGTTAAAAACATAGTCTTTATAGTTTTCTCCATAAAATTGTATTAAACCGTCTTGAAAACCGATTATATTGCCTGATAAATACATATTATCGTGAATACTTTGTGAAAATATATTATTTAGGTTGTAACGTAAAGAAGGATATGCCCCTCGACTGTAGAAATGTCCGCTATTTTGCTGACCTTCTTTAATTGGTTTTTTACTTGAAATACAAACTACACCGTTATCAATTAACCGAACGATTGTGTTTATTTCTTTTTGCAGTTCTCTTTCGTAATCGCTTTTGGTTTTAACATTCTCTTTCATTTCTTTAGTCTTTTGTTTTTCAAATGAACGTAACTTTAAAGTTACCTTTGGTAAAAAAGACTTATTATAAATGATTTTCCCCCGTTCGTCATTGTGATAAAAGTGCCAAAGACAACTATTACATAACCCGTAAGTTAATTTCATAGTTGAAACACCGCAACCATCAAATCCTTTAGCTTTGTTAATACCTTTTTTGCAAATTTTAAGTTTAGTTTTCATATTATATCCATTTATCTGTTATTGCTTTTGTTTCAAAGGCTCATTAATATTCCCGTAAATACCATCGTAATGTATTTTACAAAGTTTTTCGTTATAAATTGTTACTGTTGCTTTTTCTTTACAGTATTCACATTTTTTATCTTTCATAGTTTTTAAATTTAAAATGGCACGTCTGTATTTTCATCACTACTAAACGGTAAATCGTTATCAAAAACCGTTTTGACATCTTCTAAGGCTATCATTGGGAACGGTGCTGTTTCAACTTCGATAGGTTGTTTTACTTCTTTTTGTTGTAGCAAATTTTGGTCTTGTGGATTACTGCCTTTAGCATAATAACGCCCTGATGGTTTATGATAGCAATACTCAACTGTTTCGCCAATAGTTCCCTGAAAACTGTATTTCGTTTTTAAGTTTGTAAAAGTGGTAAAACTTTCCTCTCCAAATGTACGGTAAATTGAATAACCATCGTGCGTTTGATTTCTAAAATCGGCACTACCTGAAACATCGTATAAAGTAGGCTTTTCATAAACTCCGTTTTCTTTTTTCATTTTTGTAGGGTGCGCAATAACGATAATTAAAACGTTGTTTTGTTGTGCAAATTGAGTAAGGCGTGAAAGAGTGCGCCCGATGTTTTCCCTTTCGCTTCTGTTTCCCGTAAACTCTACTTTATTCCAAGCATCAACTACAAAAATATTAATCCCAAAAGAATAAATTTGCTCTCTGAATTTTTCAAAAATCCAATCCCAAGTGGCAAACTCTCCATTTTCAGGACTTGTTAAGTATAGCTTTTGATTTGCCCAATCGTGAAACTGCATAACTTCTAATTTGCTACATCGTGGCGTTCCATCAATCTCAAAGAAATAGTTTTTACCAATTACTTTTTGCACAAAAGTACTCATATGTAATTCCATCGGTAAATGCTCAGGACTAAAAAAACTTGCCTTAATATCGTTTTCAAGTAGATAATTTAAAACAAGCCACTCAGTAAAGTTAGACTTACCGTGTGATGGTATTCCCGTTCCGATACATAAATGCCCAAACATTAATTTAAAAATATTGTTTAAGTTACCAAATGAACGGTTTTTAACTTCCAAACAGTTAGGCAAACCATCATTGTATAAATCCAACATTTTATCGATTAAATCGGTAGTGCTGAAAGTTCCCGAAACGGGATATTTCTTTTTGTTGTGTATTGTTTTTTTAAGTACTCCACTAATCAAATCGTCGTTGGCATCTTTACCGTCAAATATAACTCTTTCGCATCTGTAACGCCCTAACCTTTGCGCTATCTTTTCAGCTACTACGTTACCGCTTTGGTCGTTATCGGTACAAATGTAAAACTTCTTTACATCGGATAAGTAAGGCTCTGAATTTATCCAATAGTTATCGTTATCATTTGCGCCTGATGGTAAAGAAACAGCGTTTTTAATTCCTATTTCGTAAAGAGCTAAAACATCAAACTCGCCCTCAACTATGTAAACTTCATCTTCTCCGATTATCGAGTTAATATTGTAAAGAATAGGTTTACCGTTTTTGCTTTGCGTAAACTTCTTATCTCCTGAACGGTACTTTTTGTTTACAACTACATCTCCCTCAAAGAAGTTAAATACGATATTATTCACTTCTTTACTTAATTGCGGTTGGTATTGCTTTTCTTCTGTAATACTAAAAGCTTTTAGCGTGTACTGTTGTATTTTTCTACTTTCGCAATACTTAACTAAGGCATCGGATAACTGAGTGTAATTTTGCCAAGTTTGTTCGGGTAAAGTATAATTACTTTGTACTACCGATTTTTCTATGCTATCACGAAAAAACAACGCTTCACATCCAATATTATGACACTTTGCAAAACCTTTGTTAAAATCTACCGACAAAGATTTATCTTGTTTGTTTCGCCTTGTTTCGTGGCAAATAGGGCATTTAAGTTTTTTTAAGCCCGTTGTGTGGTTAGTTTGGATTAAATCCCAATTATGTATGTTGCTCATTAGTACGGACTGTCTAAATATGTTTTCTTAATTTTGTTTTCCTCTTTAAACCAAACGGCTTGCATTTTCTGTTTCCAATTACGGACCTTAGTTCCTTTGCTATCTTTCCAATCGGCAACCGCATAATAGTTAAATGCTTTTTTGCCTGATTCTTTAGTATAGCCATTTTCAAAGAAATAGTTTTCGACTTCAAAAAGCTGAGGCGGGATAAATATCTTATCTACTCTTTTCTTTTCTACTCTACTCTTATCTACTCTACTCTCCTCTGTATCGTTTTGTAATACATTTGTATCGGTTTGTATTTCGTTTGTATTGTTTTCTTTTACTTTTGCCCAACGTAGTAATACAGCTTCACGCCTTTTTTGTGATTTTTCGGCTACTTCTTCTAATTGTTCATTTAAAAAATCAATAACAATAAAATCATTTTCGGATTTAATAATTTTTTTTGATAAAAGAATATCTAAATGCTCTTTATCAATTTCAATTTCTGCATCTTCTAAAGACAAAATACATTCCTTATTCCAATACAAACAAATAAGGCGCAAATAACGTGCTTGTGTTAATTCAGTGCATCTTTGAATTTTACCCATAGTCCAATCAGTAGGCGAAAATTTAAACCATTGTAGCTTATCCATTATTTACCTCCTTTCGTTTTTTGTTGAACGTGAAGTAATGCGCCTATAAAATCGTGTAATTGACCTTTTTCAAAAATATAAAACGCTTCATAGTTTCTGCTTTGGTTTGCGTAGTCTATGAAGTTAATTTGCAAAGAAACATTTTCTTCACTTTGACAAATTATTAACTTACCTTCAGTTTCTCCAATTCCACTTCTTGTAAATGTAATTTCCATAAATAAATAATTTAAATTAAATGCAAAAGTCCATATAATCGGTAGCGTCTCACTTCTACGTCATATACGGACTTTGTATAATTTCTTTACGTTACTATAATGTGAGACGGTAACAGCTTCAAATTTAATAAATCTTTTCCAATATACCAAACAATTAATCAAAAATAATCGAAATATCTTCGTTTGGAAGTGGAGCGGTTACGTTAAACCATTCGGATAAAAACTCCCTAATTTGTGCGTGATACTCTTCTTGTTGCGTGGTTGTGTTTTCGGTTGTTGATTTTGGTATTTTAACGACTTCGCCAGTTTGTTCGTTTACTTTCTCAACATAGTTAAAATGTAGCTTGTAAAATTCGTGTACCTTTTCTATACTCCAAACTTCGCCCCACATATCTCGTATTGCGTTTTGGCTTATTGGATATAATACAGACCAAAGATAAGCGTTTTGACTATTAGAACGTTTCTTTTTAGGTTTCTCGAAAGTAAGCAATACTTCCATACCGTTAAACTGTTTAACGATGTCTAAAACGGTGTTTAGGTTACGCTTAAATTTTCCGTTGTGTATGGAAGTAATTACTTGTGCTTTCATTTTAGAATGGTAGATAATCGTTTTCTACTTCGTTTAAATCGGTAACAGTTTCAAAAACTGGATTGTTTACAATTGCGTTTTCTGTTTTGGATATTCTCCAGCCTTGCAAGTTTACATAGTATTTACCGTTGTATTCCGAACCTCTAACGTTTACCGATACATTTACCTTATCGCCTACATTATAACCGTCTAAAACGCTTGTTTTGTCTTTTACAAAATCAATAGGTACATACTGAACATATTGCTCTTCCGTTGCAACTACTAACTGTCTTTTGGTAAACCCGTTATTACCTACTGTTTCTGTTTGTCCGATTAAGTGAACACTTCCGTTAATTTCCATTTATTAAAATTTAATTGTTAAACTCGATTTACTATTTGATGTACTAATCTTTGGTACTTCGCAACCGTCAGCGTCGAAAATAATTTCATCTGACTTTAAAGCTACTTTTAAAAGTTCCTCACGTTGCTTTAATTTATTGCTTAAACTTTGCCAAAGTTCGTCTTCTTTGAAGTTGTACATAGTGCGACCGTTCATAGGTGTAAATTCAACGCCTAATATAGTTACTTTCTCATCTGATACACTTTCTTTGAGTTCGGTAATTGCGTTGCTTATAACCTCGTTTAACCGTACTAAGTTGGCTAAACATTCGTGTTTAGATACGTTGCCCCCGTCGATAATTTGTTTGGCTAAATTTATGCCTACTGATTGCGCTTCTTTTTTCGTGAAAGTTGCATCGTATAACGTGGCTATTTCTTGCTCACGTAATTGTAAAAATGATTCTGAATTTGCTCCCATTATTTTAATTCTGTTTTTAGTTTATCTTTTAATAATACTGTAATTTTTTGCTCTGCTGGTGTGAATGACTTGTAAGTATTGGCTAACTCTTGTAAACTTTTACAAGCATTTAATCGAGTTTCTAAACGTAGTAAGTCGATTGCTGGTTGCGGTGTACTTGCTTTATTGCCGTCGTCATCGTCTGCACCAACACAGACAAAAGATTGTAAACCGTATCTACGGGCGTAAGTTATTCCGCTTCCTTGCGCTTGTGCATCGTTAATTTTAGAGTAAACTATCTCGGTAAAGCTATCCATCATTTCACCGCTTTCGTGTAATAAAATAGTATTTACAAAGTTTTTACCGTCAACGTGTACAAGTGGTTGTAAAACTGTTATACCGTTTTCGTTTAGTATTGGAATTACGGCTTCACGTACTGCGTTTAAATCAGCGTACTTTGATTTAAAAAAAGGATTTGTATTACCTTTTTTAGGGTTGCTCATTTCTGATTGTGCTTTGACTAAAGCGGTTGCAATGTTTTTCATAATTTAAAATTTAGTTTGTCAAAGATAATAAAAATAATATTAAGAATGATTATAAATTAATTGTTTTTGCCACTCCTTTTGCAATATATACAAAAGATTTATGATTATTTTCTTTTGCGGTTTTGATTGCTAATTGTCTAAGGCGATAATTCGTTTCGCTAATTGTTTCAGAGTTTTTCATAATCTTTAACTTCTATTTCGTTTACATAGGTTTCAATGCCTATTTGGATTTCAGATAATAATTCTTTTGCTTTTAAAAGTTCCCGCTCTAAAGCTTCGATTCTTAACGCTTGGAATTTCTCAAGGTCTGTAGTTGGGGTTCTGTCAATAGTATATAATTCGCTCATAACTGATTTAATAGTTTAGTTAATTTGGTTTCTTTGTTTGTTAGTTTAAGTTGTTGCTTTGGAGTTAAACCGTCTATTGCCCCGAATATTATTTTTAACTCTCTTAAACTTTCGATTTCTCGGTTTAGCTTTTTTATCTTAGCTAATACTTGCGGTTGTACTAAAGTGTGATTCATAATATTGTCGCTTTAAATGGGATTGCTGAATTGCTTTTGAAGTTTGACAAAGCTAACTCAATAGCTTGTTTTTCTGTTTCCGCTTCTACTGTGAAATGCTTAAACTCTTTCTCTTGTTCGCCATTAGTATAGTATCTATACCATACTTCGACTGTGAATAATTTGTTTTCCATAATTTTAGTTATTTTGATGAAGCAAAGATATAATAAAAATATTACCATACAAAACATTTTTAAACTTTTTTTGTAATTTATAATTAATCTAAATAAAACTTTTGTATATTTGTTATTATGATAGTATCACTTCAGCGATGGATAACTGAGATAACAGACGACGAGGAAACGTATTACGCCCCTATTGCACCACAAGGATACTACGAACTATATAGGGTAAGATTAGACCGAATAGATGCGTATTCCGTTAGTGAAGATAAAACAGAATTGATCCTTACCATAAGCGGAAACGAGTTCTTTTTTGATTATTCAGATGAAGGACACGAAATTATAAGAAATTATTTTAATGTGTTAGATACAAAATATAACTAATGCTTGAACAATTAGCAAAAAGAGATAAGGATTGGCGCAGAATGGCGTACCAAATTTGCGGGGACAAAATGACCGCAGACGATTTAGTCCAGGATATGTATCTAAAGTTTGCTAACTACACGCAAGAGATAAACGATTACTATGTGTTCTTTGCTATTCGTTCAATATTCTTAGACGGTATAAAAAAGCGTAAAATAGAAATTGTTTCAAGCGATGTAGAGACTATAAATTTAAATGATGAAAGCTATTGCGAAGAAACCGACTTTTTAAAGGAACTAATTTTAAAAGAGGTTGACAGTTTACCGTATCTCGAAAGAGAAATGCTAAAAGTAACGCAAGTAATAAGCCAAAGGGAATTAGCACGACAAAGCGAAATACCATTTGAAACGATTAACAAAACAATTAAAAAGACAAAACAACAATTAAGAAATAAGATATGGGAAGACCAAAAAAAATAAAAGGTTTAGGAGATGCAATAGCAACCGTAACCGATGCGTTAGGGATAGAACAATGCGATGGTTGTAAGTCAAGACAAGAAAAACTAAACAAACTTTTACCATTCGGGTTAAAGGATTTAACCGATGAACAAAAGGAATATTTACAAAATTTCTTTGCAACTCAACACGATGAATTGACACCGCAAGAGCAAAAGGAATTAATTGGCATATATTTTGATGTGTATCAAATTAAACCATTTGTACCTTGTACGGGTTGCAGTGGTGTATGGAAATCAATTATTAAGAAACTAAAGAAATTAGATTATGAAAACTAAAATTATGTTAATCGCTTTGGCATTCGGGTTAATGTCAAGCACCTGCTCAACTGAAGAGCAACCGCAAACAGAAAATACTTGCAACTGTAGAAAAGTATATTACGATTATGGAGTTGTAGGTTTTGTAAATGGAGTTAGTCCACTTTGGGGTTATACTAAAGTAGGTCAAGAACAAGCAACTCAAATGGAATGCACTTTAGACACCGGCGAATATATCCAAATAGATAGTAATAGCTATTATAAAATTGAGTGTGAGTAAATGGGTAAACACAAATACATAGAAACACCCGAAAAGATGTGGGATTATTTTTTACAGTACAAAGCGTATGTAAAATCTAATCCTATTGTCGTTAAAGATTGGGTGGGCAAAGATGCACAAGATGTATACAGAGAGAAAGAAAGACCTTTGACTGTAGACGGTTTCGAGTGTTGGTGTGCTGACAACGAAATTATAAGCGATTTAAGCAATTATTTTGCTAATTCTGACAACAAGTATTCTGATTATTCAACTATCTGTTCACGTATACGCAAGGCAGTTAGAACAGACCAAATAGAGGGCGGAATGGTTGGAATATACAACCCAAGTATTACACAAAGATTAAACGGTTTAGTCGAGAAGTCAGAACATACCGTAAAACAAGAGCAACCTTTATTCCCTGAGTAATATGTTTAAGCGGACAACGGCTATTAATAAGATGCTTAAGATGACCGCTCGAAAAAAAGTTATTCAAGGCGGTACTTCGGCAGGTAAGACTTACGGTATTATCCCTATACTTATTGACAAAGCAATTAAAAACCAACGTATAAAAATAAGCGTTGTTGCTGAAACTTTACCCGCAGTTAAAGAGGGTGCGCTCGATATCTTTAAACAAGTAATGTACGATACTAATCGTTGGATTGAAGATAATTGGAACGCTTCCTCTTTAACTTATACTTTCGGAAGTGGTAGCCGAATTCAATTCAAATCCTACGACTCTGTAGGTAAAGCAAAGTCAAGCGGTAAAAGAGATATACTATTTTTAAACGAAGCTAACCACATAGCTTTCGATATTGCCGATGCTTTAATGATACGTTCAAAAGAAACGTGGATAGATTTCAACCCCGATAATGAATTTTGGGTACATACTGAAGTATTAACCGAGCCAAATTCAGAGTTTTTATTACTTACGTACTACGACAATGAAGCTTGTCCAAAGGAAACAATAGAGGATTTAGAGTTAAAGAAACAAAAGGCTTTGACTTCTGACTATTGGGCGAATTGGTGTAGGGTTTATATCGATGGTGAGATAGGTAATTTAGAGGGTGTCATATTTAATAATTGGAAAACGATTAACGAGATACCAAAAGAAGCCCGTTTATTAGGATATGGTTTGGATTTTGGATATACAAATGACCCTACTTCTATAATCGAAGTGTATCTTTATAACGGACAAAGAATATTAAATGAGATATGCTACCAAAAAGGGTTAAGTAATAGCCAAATTGCAAAGTACATTACAACTAAATTACCTTGTTATTGTGATAGCGCAGAGCCTAAAAGTATAGACGAATTAAAATCTTACGGTGTTAGGGCTTATGCTGTTACAAAAGGTAGCGATAGCATTAACTTTGGTATTCAAGTAATGCAAGAACAAGACTATTTAGTCACTTCAAAGTCTGTAAACCTAACCAAAGAGTTAAGAAAATACGCTTGGGATAAAGACAAAAAGACTAACGAGAAGTTAAACAAACCAATAGACAACTACAACCACGCTATCGATGCAACCAGATACCACGAAATGGAAACTGTAGGTTTGCGCAAGTCAAAAGGTAAATACGACATTCGCTAAAACAAAACCGTTTTCTGTCGTTATTAAGGTATGCAGATAAACATACCTACTTCATTAAAAGATATTAAAATGCATCAGTTTATTGCCTTTGAAAAAAGCGATAAAACAGACGATGACTATATTGTACACCTTTGCGAGTTTGCAAACCCTAAACTTTTACCAAAAAAAGAACATGCTGAGATTGTAACCTTATTAAAAGAGGTGATGCAAAGTGATGTTGAGTTTCATAAGATATTCAAACACGATGGTATATCGTTTGGTTTCATTCCTAACTTAGACAAGTTAACGGCTAACGAGTTTATGCACATTGAAGAATATATAAAAAATCCTGACACGTGGCATAAAGCATTAGCGGTTTTATACAGACCCGTAACCAAACGCAAACGTAATTGGTTTAAACGAGGGGCGCACGATTTATATGATATACTGCCGTATAAAGAAGAAAACGCTTTTGAGGGTTTAATGTTAGATGTGAGTTGTACCTATTATCTCGGTGCAATGGTTTTTTTTTACAATTTAGGGAACGACTTACTAAAATATATGCAGGACTATTCCAAACAGTTGGAGAGCAAAATAAAAAAGAAACCCACTTTAACGAAAAGTGGGGATGGTATGTTAGCGTAAGGGCTTTAGCAGAATTAAACAAGACAGAAGAGGAAAACGTTTTAGAATATACGATACATAAGTTTTACAGATTGTTGGAGTTTGAGAAAGACCGAGCGGAAGTAACAAAAGAAATGATTAAAAACGCAAGTAAGAAATGAGAGAATTTTATAAAGTAGTTGACTATTTAAAGACCACATTAGAAGCGGATATAAACGTGCATACAATTACGCACGGTTTAAGGTCAATGACTGATATTGACAAAAAAAATATATTCCCTTTAGTGCATTTGCAAGTAATATCTTCAAGCGTTGATACTTCAAGCGTGACTTTCACTTTTGAGATTGCCGTAGTAGACTTGCGCAATATATCAAAGCAATTAGTTACCGATAAGTTTTTAGGGAACGATAACGAACTCGATAATTTAAACACGTGCCACGCAGTACTAAACCGATTAGTATCTATTTTAAGAAATAAAAACAACGATTACGATATACAGTTAGTAAACGCACCAACTTTGCAACCTATCATTTTTGAAGAAAGCAATCTGTTAGACGGTTGGCGTACCGATTTAGATTTAATAATTCCTAATAACGAGATAGTTGTCTGCTAAAACTGAAAATACAGAGAAAGCTTTAGATGCGTTTTTAAAGTACACCGTAAGTCAAGCGAAAGCAAACCTTACACGTAAGAAAAAAAACGCTTCAAAAAATTTGTACAACAGTTTAACGTATGATTTTAAAGTAAGCAAAAACAGTTTTACGGCTTCTATTAGTGCGACTGATTATGCGGAGTTTCAAGATTTAGGGGTTAAGGGTGCAAAGTCGTCACGTAAGGCACCAAATTCACCTTTTAAAATGGGTACGGGTTCAGCCCCAAAAGGTAAGTTTAAAGGGGCAATAGATAAATGGGTTGTACGTAAAGGAATAGCACCAAGAAACAAAGGACAGTTTGCAAGTAGAGATCAATTAGTAAGGAATATAATGCGGTCAATATTCAACACGGGTATTCCTGCAAGTAGGTTTTTAAGCGACCCATTTGAGAAAGGATTTAAAAGATTACCTGATGAAATAATTGAGGCGTACGGCTTAGATGTCGAAACCTTTTTAAAACAAATAATAAACAATGGCAAAAAGAATTAAGATTGAACTTTTAAGCAACCCAACACCTGTAGCAAATATTGGAATACAAGTTGCTTACGGTTCTTATAGTAATTTTGTTGGTGTGACTTTACCCGTTGCAGTAGCTATAGGTGCAACAAAAGAAGACACTGCGAGTAATTTATTTGATTGGTATTTTGAATATTCTTATCCGTCTTGGCTTTCTGCTATTCAGACTATATCTTTAGCAGGTAGTACGATTTATTTTGATTATGAAGTTGCCGATGAAAATAATTTATCTTTTCCGATATTAGATTCAGACCAGTCAAGTATATCAATAGAAGAAGTATCTATTGACGAAGATACTTTGCAAATAGGTTTAGTACGTTCGACTTTATCTATTCGGCTTATTCCGAATGTAAACTTTGATAGGGCGACTTTGGATTTATATAATTATACGGGTGATATTGCATCAGTACCTACAACACCAAACTACCCACTATCAAAGGCAGTTGTACAATTAGGACAACCTGCTCTCAATTTTGATATAAACGAGTTGAGCAAAACTGCTTTAACGCCTACAATAGCTAACTATACTTTGTCAGGAGTTCAGCCTTTACCTGCGGGTCAAAGTTGTTGGAGTTATTACAACGCTAATTGCTACGATGGGGAAGATTTAGTTTATAACAAAGACGGTATTTTATTGTGCTTATATGGTTATGGTTATTTTCAAGACTTATACAACCCGCAACCGCTGAGCAATGTTTTAATTGATGGTAATTCACATACGCATTTAAGAGGTTACGACAATAGAATACATTTTTTAACGAGAGATTTAACAAGCGTAACAGTAAACGGCACACCCTTAACGGTTAGCCTTGATACTGATTTTAATTATAACAATATCGTTTCTTTAAACTTAAACGATTACGATGCAAGTGCGACCGCTTTAACGGTTGTATTTACCTATACAGATGAAACACGTACTTTAGTTTTTAGCGTAAAAGAGGAGTGTAAATATGAAGTAGTGAATTGTGTTTTCATTAATAAATACGGTTTACCACAATCGCTATTTTTTACCAAAGCACAAAAAAGAAGTGACGAAATAGAAGCTTCAGAATATAGGGGTTTAATTTCTGACTTCGGAGTTTACAATACAACATCGCATTTATATAAAGCATTTAATTCAAACGGGCGCACAAAAGTAACTTGCAATACTGATTACCTAAACGAAAGCGAAAACGAAACGTTTAGACAAATGATGTTAAGCGAAACAGTTTGGCTAATTGAGGGCGATATTATAAACCCCGTGAGTATCGATAAAAAATCTATAGAATACAAAACGAGTTTAGTTGATAAACTTATCCAATATTCAATAGATTTTAAATATGCATTTGATATTATAAACCAATGTTAAAAGTCAGCATTTACGTAGAGGGTCAGGAACTTGAATTATTCAAAGATGAGAACATCGAAATAAATTCGACCGTTCAGAATATTGCGGATATATCAAAAACCTTTAGCGATTTTAGTCAAAGTTTTACCGTTCCCGCTTCGAATAAGAATAACGGGATATTTCAACACTACTATAACACCGATGTTGACGGTACTTTTAACCCTAATATTAGAGTTTTAGGCTATATTGAGTTAGGAAGTTTACCATACAGATACGGTGTTATTCAATTAGAAGATGTTAAGATAAAAAATAACAAGCCTTACGCTTATACAGTACGATTTTTTTCCTCTACTTTGAGCCTTTCGGACTTGTTTAAAGAGGATGAATTAGGAGTTTTAGACTTTAGCGACTATAACCATAGCTTTGATACAAGTGTTTTCGAGGCTATGTATAACGAAACCATAGCAAACGGTGATATTTATTACCCTTTAATGACTTCTTTGCGCAATTATGTTATAGGAAACGGGACTGATTTAGACATTACCCACACCGCAGGTGCAATAAAGTACTACGAATTAAAACCCGCTTTACGCTTAAATAGGATTTTTGATGTTATCGAGTCTACTTATGGCGTTACTTTTAAAAGGGATTTCTTAAACAGAGCTGTTTTTGACAATCTATTTATGTGGTTGCATAAAGAAGCGGGACAAATAGAAGCCTATGGAGATGAAACGGCAGTTGATATAACAAGCGCAGGAACGCTAAACGATATAAATGTTACCGTAAACACTACAGATAATAGTATTTCTTACACTAATTTAAGCACAAGAAAATACAAAGTACTGTTTAAAGTTACACCGAATACGGGTTTTGAAGATGTTACCTATCGAGCGAGAATTTATAACAACGGAATAGAGCGAACGATAGGAGAGGGAACGGGAACGCAAACGTTTATATTTGAGGGCGTAGACAATTTAACCTACTCAAATACTTTTACGGTTCAAGCCGTTGGTGATTTTGAGTTTGACACTCGAATTTTGGCGCGTATGAAAGTAACGGTGGGAGATCCTCTATATCCTACGGGAAGTTTTGACAAAGCCACTACAACACCAACACAGATTTTAACGGGGTTTGCTGATGTTAGCCAATTAATGCCAAAAATGAAAGTTAGGGATTTCGTTACTTCTATTATCAAAATGTTTAATTTGATTTTAGTACCCGTTAACTCAACTACATTTACTTTTTTGCCTTTGGACGATTGGTATGCGCAAGGCAAATTAATAGATATTAGCGACTTTGTAGAAACTGACGAGGTAACTATTAAAAGACCGAAACTATTTAAACAGATAGATTTTAAACACCAAAACACGGGGCAAATATTAGGGGAAAAATTTAGAGAGAATAACGGGGGTATTGGTTACGGTGATTTGCGTTCAACTTATGATATTGACGGTACAGAATTAAAAGTAGAAACTCAGTTTGAGAATTTAGTTTTTGAAAGATTAACAGATATTTCGAACGGTGATTTAACCAATATTCAAGTAGGTAAATCAATCGATAAAACACTCGAGCCTTATATCGGAAAACCGTTTATATTTTACCGTTGTGGTTATGTGTTTTATGATACACCGATAAAGGGTCACGACTTTGGAGATATTGACTACACTTGGCTAACATCAACGGAAAACGATTTATTTATTTCGCAAGTAAGCAACACGGTAAACTATTCAAGCGATGTAAGTACTTATTTATATGCAGAGATTACACGCAATTTATTCTCAAATTATTGGAGTGATTACATAAGCGATTTATACTCTTTAAAACGTAGGCTTACAACTTATACGGCTTTTTTACCAATCGGTCAGTTAATAGATTTAAACCTAAACGATAGGCTAAAAATAGGAAGCTATGCCTATATCATTAATTCGATGAAAATAAATTTAGTTAGTGGCAAAGTTGATTTTGAATTATTGAATTACATAGGAGACCCGTTCACCTCGGTTAATGATAACATACTTTTAACGGCTGATACTGTAGATTATTTTGCAGATAGCACAATTTTAACCGCTGATTTAATTTCGTTATACAGTCCCGCTTATTCAAGTGTTGAAAATGGAGTTGAGTTTACAACTTTAATAGCTACACCAAGCGCACAAAGTTACGATTGTAAAATTACGGCTAATCAAAACTATTTAGCTTCTTTAGTAGATACAGGCGATGGTACGAGTTGGATAACTTTAGAGAATGCGAGCGGAACGCAAACAAACTATTTAAAAATAAAAGTTGCAAAATATAGCGCGGGGATAATCGATGCGACTATTGAACGGTCAATGGATATTAACGTGACAATAGCAGGAGATACATTTACAATAACAGTAACACAAGGTCAACAATAATGATAACACAAGTAATTGAACTTTTACAGTCAATGGATTTCAAAGCTACGACTGATAATATAAGGTTTGCGAAAGGCGGGTATAGATACCCAAGAACGATAAAAGAAACATTTAAAATATTTAGGCTATGGCGATAAAGAAAGTAATAGAGATTGATGTTGACCAAGTACAAGCGATGGGCGGACTTGATGCGCTTCAACAATCTTTAGGCGAAGTAGAAAAAAAGACATCTTCTTTAAAAACAGAATATCGTAAAGCTCAACAAGAAGTTGCAAGGTTATCGGATGAATTTGGTGCGACATCAAAACAAGCTATAGAAGCCGCTAAAAGGGCAGGAGAGTTAGGTGATAAAATAGCCGATGCCAAAGCTTTAACTGATGCGTTTAATCCTGATGCAAAGTTTAAAGCCGTTTCCGCTTCATTAACGGGTGTAGCTTCGGGGTTTTCAGCTTATCAAGGTGCTTTAGGTTTAGTAGGTAAAGAGAGTAAAAATTTAGAGGCTCAACTTTTAAAGGTGCAGTCCGCTATGGCTTTGGCTCAGGGATTGCAAGGTTTAGGAGAAGCAAAAGATAGTTTTATCCAATTAAAAGCCGTTGCAATTAATGCTTTTGACGGTATTAAAAGAGCAATCGGGGCAACGGGAATAGGTTTATTAGTAGTTGCTTTAGGAACTGTTTACGCTTATTGGGATGACATTAAAGAGGTAGTAGGCGGTGTAAGTGAAGAACAAAAGAAATTAAACGCTCAATCTAAAAAGAACTTGGACCAAGAGCAAGAGAAATTAAAAACGATAGGCGACCAAGACGAGATTTTAAAACTTCAAGGCAAAAGCGAAAGAGAGATTTTAAAGCTAAAAATATCACAAACAAACGAAGCTATTTCGGCATCTGAAATCAATCTTGAAAACATAAGAATAACAAACAAAGAGCAACAAAAAGCAGTAGAGCAAAACTATAAATACTTAAAATCTTTTATTGATTTTATCTCTATTCCGCAAAGGTTTTTATATGAGAATGGAGCAAAGGCTATTAATGCTTTAATTGGTTTAATTAATAAAATCCCTGGCGTTAATATCGATGCAAGGTTAGATGAAAAGTTTGCAGACAATGCTTCTGACTATGTAGCTAAATTAAT
>Ga0222712_10001084_pt1 | contig 34867 bp, 21 predicted proteins | sample C33_657DmetaG_FD_165043 | JGI IMG/M metagenome (GOLD analysis project Ga0222712, IMG submission 165043) | Estuarine water microbial communities from San Francisco Bay, California, United States - C33_657D | ecosystem: Environmental > Aquatic > Marine > Unclassified | place: USA: California...
TGTTCACTACCATGCTGGTATGACTAAGGAAGCAAAAGCTCGCCATCAGGAAGATTGGATGCAAGGGAAAGTTCCTGTAATGATAGCTACGACTGCTTTTGGGATGGGTATTGATAAATCGAATGTTCGTTTAGTGATCCACTATGATTTACCCGAACAATTAGAATCATACTATCAAGAAATTGGCAGAGCAGGAAGAGATGGGCAAGCCGCAGAAGCAATTTGCATATACAATGAAGCAGATATTAAACGATTAAAGGATCAATTAGCGATTCAATTCCCTCCTGTAGATTATCTTAGAAAATTATATCAATGCTTGGTTGAATATTTACAAATTCCCATAGGAGCCAATCCCAATAAATATTTTAGTTTCGACTTGCTTGACTTTGCTAATAAATTTTCTTTAAATGCTACCCAAGCTAACTATGGTTTAAAATTATTGGCTCAGGATAATCTGTGGACCATTACCGATAGTGTGCAACAAAAAGAATGGGTACAATTTATAGCAGATAGAAGTACTATAGATAGCTTACAAAAAGCCTATCCTACCCTTTCTATCGTGTGTATCACACTATTAAGAATGTATAGTGGTATCTATTATTACCCAACAAGTATTCATATTGTTGATCTGTCGAAAAAACTGAGAACTTCATTTGAAGAAACTAGAAATTTACTTAACAAATTGCATAGTTTAGGATTTATTAATTACCAAGCACCAGTAGAAGGACCAAAAATATGGTTTCATCACACGCGCGTGGCTAGCGAGCATTTAATAGTCAATGAAGAACAAATTGCTTTTCTAAGAAACAGACAAATAGAGCGATTGAAAGCATTGTTTGCTTTTATAAAGGAAAAAGACAAATGTAGAAATCAAATCTTACTACCTTATTTTGGAGAAGAAAAAAATGCAGCTTGCATGCATTGTGACATTTGCGAGTCAGCAAGAAAAATGAATATTCAAAAAAGTACTATTTTAATAGAAAAAGACTTAATTGAATTTATTAAAAAAAATAGTGGATTAAGTTTGGATAGCCTCTATACACAATTCAACGAAATTAACAAAGAGACCCTACATGCTTGTTTGCGTCAATTAATAGACGACAGCAAAATATCCTATAAAGACCAGCTTTTCTATTGATGGATTAAGGTCAAGGCAAACACCTCTTCGAAAGCTTGTTTCATTAAATCTTTAACTAGCTTTTCATCAATCACTTCTCCATTAAGTTCTTTAGCAATTGAGGTTACCCCTTTATCTACGATGCCACAAGGAACTATGTAATTAAAATAATTAAGATCGGTATTAACGTTTAAAGCCAAGCCATGCATTGTTATCCAACGACTGCATTTAACTCCCATAGCACAAATTTTACGTGCTTTACTTGGTTCTGACGCATCAATCCATACCCCGGTTGCTCCTTCTAAACGCTCCCCTTTTATTCCAAAATGGGCGATCGTTTTAATAACAACCTCCTCTAAAAAGCGCATATACTTGCCAAGGTCAGTAAAGAAATAATCTAAATCGAAAATAGGATAAGCTACTAATTGACCAGGGCCGTGATAAGTGATATCTCCACCTCTATTGGTTTTATAAAAACTAACTTGTAATTCTTTTAATCGGGCGTCATTTAAGAGTAAATGCGATTCAAAGCCACTTTTGCCTAGCGTATATACAGATGGATGCTCACAAAATAATAAATAGCTTTGCGTAGCCGCAGAATAGGCATCTCCCACAGCAGTTTCCTTGTAAAACTGTGCTTTTATATCAATATTTTCTTTCAGCAAAGATTCTTGATAGTCCCATGCTGTAGCATATTCAATGTTTGCTAGATCTTTAAAAATTACATTTGGCTTCATAAACGATAGGTGCAAAATTAATAATTAAAAACAGTATAAATGGCATTATTCGACACTTGCCAATTGACTTTTTTTTAACAATCAAATAAACTACATTTGTTGACGTCAATTATATAAACCAACTATGCTACAATTCATGAAAAACAAGGTATTGATTCCACTCTTAATAATGGGCTTTATTGCTGCATTTTTATCTTTTAGATATATCAAAGAATTAGAACCCAATGTTTCTACAAGTGTTGTAAAAAAAGAAATGGTTCTGCAAACGATTCTCGCTGCATTAGAACAAGGTCATTTTGCACCAAAAGCAATAGACGATAGTTTTTCTAAAAGCATTTACAATAAATTTATTTCAAATTTAGATTACGAGAAAAAATTCTTCACTAAAAAGCAAATGGATAGCATTTCTTTTTATGAATATGCATTAGATGAAGAATTGAAGGCAGGAAATGTCTATTTCTTTCAAATCGTAAATGCTATGTTTTCTTCTCAAATTAGAAAAGTAGAAAGTTACTATAAAGATATATTAACTAAAAAATTTACGTTTGACAGTAAAGATTCAGTTTTGTTGAATGGCGACAAATTAGATTTTGCTGCAAATGATCAAGCATTATATAATAGATGGTATACCTTTTTGAAATATAGAACTTTAAGCAAATACCATACTCTAAGATCAGAACAAAATGCTTTAAAAGACTCTTCAAAGAAAGCTATTGTATTAAAATCAGATGACAGTTTGGAAGCTGAAGCAAGAAGAGGAATCTTAAAAGATTATGATTCGTACTTTAAGCGATTAAAGAAATTAGATGAAAACGATCGATTTACCATTTTCATAAACGCCTTAACTAGTTGTGAAGATCCACATACTGATTATTTTCCTCCTAAAGATAAAAAAGCTTTTGACGAGTCTATGTCTGGGACCTTTTACGGTATAGGCGCACAGCTAAAAGTTGAAGATGGTAAAGTTAAAATTGTATCCATAGTTACGGGTAGTCCTTGTTGGAAGCAAGGCGAATTGAAAGCAAATGATGAAATTGTAAAAGTTGGACAAGGGAAAGAAGAACCTGTAGACGTTCAAGGATACGATATCGAAGATGTAGTAAAAATTATTAGAGGCGAAAAAGGCACTGAAGTAAGATTAACTATTAAAAGATTAGATGGAACTTCAAAAGTCATTCCCATCATTAGAGGTGAGGTTTTAATGGAGGAAGTTTTTGCTAAATCAGCAATTATCAATGATAAAAATGCGAAAATTGGCTATATCTATCTACCAGAGTTTTATGCAGATTTCCAACATAGAAATGGTAGACATTGTTCTGAAGATATTAGAAAAGAAATTGAAAAATTAAAAGCTGAAAATGTTACTAAGATTATTCTTGATTTAAGAGAAAACGGCGGTGGATCATTAGGTGATGTTGTTGATATAGCAGGTTTCTTTATAGATCAAGGTCCAATTGTTCAAGTTAAAAACAGCTTTAGAGAATCTAGCGTTTTATCAGACAAAAACCCAGGAACTTTATTTGATGGTACTTTAGCCATATTAGTTAATCAGAATAGTGCTTCAGCTTCTGAAATTTTAGCCGCTGCTATGCAAGACTATAATAGAGCTATAATTATTGGCACACCTACATATGGCAAAGGAACGGTACAAAATATGTTGTCATTAGATGACTTTTCAAATAGCTTAGGCGACTTTGTTGAAAAAGCTAAAGCATACATCGTAGGAAAAGAAAATACAGAAATAGGCGCTTTAAAAATTACCATTCAAAAATTTTATAGAATCAATGGTGGCTCTACACAATTAAAGGGTGTAACACCAGACATCATTCTACCATCAGCATATGAAGATTTAGAAATTGGCGAAAGAAAAGATAAAGCAGCTTTAAAATGGGATGAAATAGCTCCGGCATCCTATACAAAAAGCAATAGAATAAACAATAAAGCAGCTTTGATTGCGGCAAGCCAAAAACGAGTTGACTTAAATCCATTATTTACATTTGTAAAACAAACTAATGAAAAGCTTAAGAAGAAAGAGCAATATAATTATGTTCAACTTCGTTACGATGATTATAAAAGAGAAATGGATGAAGCCGCTGCATTGAGTAAAAAAGCAGAAGAGCTTCAAAAGAAAAATAACAATTTAAATATTACTAATTTAAATGCTGATTTAGCTAAAGTAAATATAGATAGCACATCGATTACTAAAAATAAAGAATGGCTTAAAAACTTAAATAAAGATATTTATTTATCAGAGGCTGTTCAGATAATTAGAGATATCAAATAATTATTGGCTTATTTAATTAGCATACCGTGGTGGTTAAAACGCTTGCATAACAAGGGTTTAATTTGGAGTAGATCTACCAAGCACAAACGCATATATTTAAGTTTTGATGATGGACCTCATCCAACAATTACAAATTTTGTATTAGATACTCTTAAGGAAAATGGTATCAAAGCTACCTTTTTTTGTATCGGCGACAATGTCTTAAAATATCCAGAAACGTTTGATCGCATAGTAAAAGAACAGCATAGTATTGGTAATCATACCCATAATCATTTAAATGGATGGAAGACTGATAATATTCAATACTATAAAAATATACTTCAAGCAGCTAAGCACATTCCTTCAAAACTATTTCGTCCGCCATATGGTAAAATTAAACCTACACAAGCTAATTACTTACTAAAAAGAGGTTGGCGTATAATTATGTGGAACTCACTGAGTGCTGATTTTGACACGTCCATTGATGGAGTCACTTGCTTTAATAATGTAAAGTCGACAATGGAAAATGGAAGTATTGTTGTTTTTCATGATAGTGAAAAAGCATTCGATCGAATGAAAATTGCGCTTCCTCTATTAATTCAATATTGCAAAGAGCATCATTATGAAATAAGGGCTTTGTAGTCACAAAGCCCTTATTTTTTTATTGAATTAATGTGATATCTCCGTTATAGTCAAATGAGGTTCCATCTGCACATGTAGCTTTTATAAAATAACGATATACACCTGGATCTGCTAATGATCCTTTGAAGTAACCATTCCATGAATCTTCAATATTATTAGCTTTGAAGTCTCTTTTCTCAAATACCAATTCACCCAGTCTGTTATAAACCTGCATTAAAGGTATATCTGCATCAAATTTAGCTCTTGGATAAAAGAAGTCATTTTCACCATCAGCATTAGGTGAGAATAAATTTGGAACAAATAAGAATTTAGGATCGCAAGAAACGATAACAAGCATAGTATCATAACTAGAACAGTTTAGATTATTGAACACTGTGGCTGTAATTGTTGTGGTTACAGTAGGAGCAATAATTGTAGTAAAACAATTAACACAAGAAACAACATTTGTAGGGCTCCAAGCAATTTTATCTGCGTTAGTTGTTATTGCAGTAACTTTAATTTCTTCGCCATACGTTAATTTAATTACTTTTGGCAGTTGAACTGTTGGTAAAGGAACCGTTTGAACTGTAACACTGTTTGACATTCCTTTACAATTTGCAGCCGAGGTAACTTGCACCTTATATGAACCTGGTAATGTTACAGAAGGGCTTGCACCAACTAATGAAGGTGTAATCTGATTATTTAAAAACCAAGTATAGTTTCCTAGTATGCTACTCGTTGCTGTGAGGTCTACAGAAGAACCATCACAAACTATCGTATTTATAGGTGACAAATTAACAATTGGATTATTATTAACAGATACAACAACAGGAATACTATTAGAAGCACATCCAAAAACATCTTGTATGGATACAGTATATACTCCAGATTGACGAACGATTAACTGATTTGAAATTCCATTAATTATATTGTTATTATTAAATTTCCATTGATAAGTTACATTAGTTATAATTGGAACAGATAATAATACACTATCTCCCGAGCAAAAAGTTAATGGTCCGCTTGCAGAAATAACTTTAGGTAAGGTTCTTACGAATACTAAAATAGAATTAGAGTTCGCTATACAACCATTAGCATTTGTTACACGAACAGTATATAAACCAGATGAAGTTATTGTTATTAGTTGCTGATTACTATTTGGAATTAACACCCCGTTATTAAACCATTGATAGGAAACATTTGAACTAGCTGATGCTATCAATTTGACACTATCTCCGTCACAGAAGGTAGTTGGTCCTTGGGCTGCAATTGAGACTGTAGGATTATCTACTACATTTACTTGAATTAATGAACGAGGTCCTTCACAACCTAATGGAGTTATTTGACTAACATAATAATTAGTAATTCCAAGCACACTAGATGATGGTATAGGAGCCGTTGCACTACCCACTCCACCTGATGACTGGTTGTACCATAAAAAGGAATTTCCTAAAGTACCCGAAGCTGTTAAACTTACAGTTGTAGCATTTTGACAATAAGTAATGTTGTTAACGGAAGGTGCAACAGGTGTAGTGTTAATAGTAACACTTAATAATGTTCTAGGGCTTTCGCAACCAGCCGTATTTGTTTGTGAAACATAGTAATTAGCAACCCCAACTGAAGACGAACTAGGAGTTGGAGCATTTGTAGAAGCATTACCTCCTGTAGCAGAAGCATACCAATTTAATGTGCAATTACTAGAAGCAGTAGCTGAAAGTGGCAGCGTGTTTGCTCCTTGACAATAACTTACATTACTAACTACCGGAGCACCTGGTGTAGGTAAAATATTTACTGTTAAAGAAGCTCGCGGACTTTCACATCCAAAGGAATTGGTTTGACTAACATAGAACAAAGTTGAACCAACATTTAAAGTGGAAGGAACAGGAGCTGAAACAGACGCTGTTCCACCTGTTGCATTAGTACCATACCAATTTAAGGTATTACCCGATGCTGCTAAAGCCACTAAAGAAGGAGCTACTTCATTTTGACAATAAGTTAGGTTATTAACAACTGGTGCTATTGGGTTAGGATTAACAGTAACCACAATAAGCGATCGCCCACTCTCACAGCCTATACCTGTTGTTTGACTTACATAGTAATTTGTTGTTCCTAATGTTGTAGAGGTTGGAATAGGAGCTGTAGCAGTTCCAACACCACCAGTTGCATTAGATCCATACCAAATCAATGTTGCATTTGCAATAGTTCCTGCTGTCAGTGCAATGGTACTAGCATTTTGACAATAGGATACTGGAGATACAATTGGAACAGGTGGAGTTAAATTAACATCTACAATTAATGCTGATCTCGGACTCTCACAACCAAAGCTATTTGTTTGACTTACATAATAAGTAGTAATACCTATTGTTGATGTACTAGGAGTAGGCGCTGTTGCACTTGCTGTTCCACCAATAGCATTAGTCCCATACCAGTTTAGCGTATTTCCAGTACTAGCAATTGCAGTAAGAGCAGGAACTGATGTATTCTGACAGTAAGTTAAAGCACTAACGATTGGTGCGGAAGGAACAGGGTTGATTGTAATCAAAATTGCAGCTCTTGAACTTTCACATCCGCTGCTATTAGATTGACTTACATAATAAGTTGTAGTACCAACGATATTTGTAGTTGGTATTGGAGCAGTTATTGATGCTGTTCCACCGGATGCATTGGTTCCATACCAATTTAATGTATGACCTGGTGAAGCTAAAGCTGAAAGTGGATTTGCAGTTGTACCCATACAATAAGATATTGGAGTTACTGATGGGGCAGATGGTAATGGAGCTATTGTTACATTTATTGCAGTTCTATTACTTTCACATCCGGCTGCAGTTTTTTGACTTACATAATAGGTGATTGTCCCTACGGTGTTAGTTGACGGAATTATACTCGTAGTTGAACCAACCCCACCCGTAGCTACAGTGTACCACCACAAGGTATTTCCTGGAGCTGCAGTAGCACTTAAAGCTACTGCTGTTGTATTTAAGCAATAGGTTAAATTACCAACCGCAATAGGAGCATTTGGTGTTGGATTAACAGTTACAACAATAGGTGCTCTTGCACTTTCACATGCTGCTCCTGATGATTGGCTTACATAGTAAGTAATGCTGCCTATAGTGCTTGTTGAAGGAGTTGGGGCAAGATTACTTGCTGTTCCTCCTGTAGCGTTGGTGCCATACCAATTTAAATTTGTTCCACCATTCAAAGTGGCTGTTAATGCTGTAGGTGTAGCATTCTGACAATAAGTTACCGGTGTTACCAAGGGTAAAGAAGGTGTTGAATTTACATTCACTACTATTTGTGCTCTTGGACTTTCGCATCCTATTGATGAAACTTGACTAACATAATAATTAGTCGTTCCAAATGAAGTAGTTAATGGTGTAGGCGCTGTTAGACTTGCTACACCGCCGGTAGCATTAGTACCGTACCAATTTAAGGTATGATTGATTAGAGCTGTTGCTATAAGAGGTAATGCAGTAGCGCCTTGACAATAGGTTATCGGGTTTACAATTGGTGGAGCAGGAAGACCCCCTATTACAACAACAATTGATGCACGTACACTCTCGCAACCAAATGAATTGACTTGGCTAACGTAATACGTAGTAGTTCCAACTGTACTTGTAGATATTACTGGTGGTACAAGTGTAAAAGTTCCTCCAGTTGCATTAGTACCATACCATCTTAATGTATGTCCAGGCAATGCCGTAGCTGTCATAATACTTGGAGCTACGTTTTGACAAAACGATAAATTACTTGTAATAGGTGTCGGAGGTGTTGGATTGATTGTTACTAAAATTGAAGCTCTAGGACTTTCACAAGTTCCAATTTGCTGACTGACATAATACGTTGTAGTACCTGTAAGATTTGTAGTTGGAATAGGTGCCACTGCACTTGGAGTACCTCCTGTTGCATTAGTACCATACCAATTGAGTGTACAACCTGGGCTTGTAGTTGCAGTTAAACTACTTGCTATACTGTTTTGACAATAACTAACCGCACTTGTTACTGGTGCCGGTGGTGTTGTAGCAACAATAACGGTCAATGCTGCACGAGTGCTTTGGCAACCAGAACTATTAGATTGACTCACATAATAGGTTGTAGTACCTACAGATGCAGTAATAGGTATTGGTGGTGTTGAAGATGCAGTGCCACCAGTGGCATTAGTACCAAACCAGTTTAAGGTATTTCCTGTTGTAGCAGTAGCAGTTAACGCAGTTGCCGTTGCACCTTGACAATAACTTACAGAGGATACTATTGGTGGAGCAGGATTTGCATTTACTGTAACTATTAATGTAGCTCGCTGACTTTCACAACCAAATGAGTTAAGTTGCGAGACATAATATGAAGTTGACCCAACAGTTGTGGTAGAGGGGATTATGGAAGAAGTAGGCGTACCACCAACATTAGAAAAATACCAATTCAGTGTATTGCCACTTGCCGCGGATGCTGTTAAAGCTATGGCGTTAGCGTTTTGACAATAACTTATGTTTGTTACAGTTGGTAAAGAGGGAGTTGCATTTATCGTTACGGTTATTGGAGTACGTGTACTTTCACAATTAGAACTATTTTTTTGACTAACATAGTAAGTTGTAACACCTGGAGTAATTGCACTCGGCGTAGGTGCTATGGTGGACCCTACTCCTCCAGTAGCTGTTGTATACCACAACAATGTATTACCAGTTGAGGCAACAGCCGTTAATGGAGCTAACGTAGATCCAACACATGCATTTATATTACTAGCAATTGGAGGACTTGGTGAAACAACCACAGATACACTAATTAATGATCTAGCACTTTCACAATTATTACCTACTGATTGACTAACATAATAATTGGTAACTCCGGCAGTAGCTGTGGAGGGCGTAGGTGCAGTTGTACTTCCCGTACCACCAACTGCACTTGTATACCATAGCAAGGTATTACCTGTTGTAGCAGTAGCAGTTAATTGAGTTGCAGTTGCACCTTGGCAATAAACCACATTAGTACTTACAACCGGTGCTGATGGTGCTGGATTAACTGTTACTGTAATTGAAGCAGCACTACTTTCACATCCAAATGTATTGGTTTGTGTTGCATAATAATTTGTAGTTCCAACAGTTGTTGTAGAAGGTGTCGGCGCAAGCAATGAGGCCGTTCCACCAATAGCCGTATACCATTTAATTGTTGACCCCAATCCACCTGTTGCAGTAAGCATACTACTAGGATAACCTTGACAATAAACAACTGAAGGCGTAACGGTGGGACTACTTGGAATAGGATTTACATTAACCACAATTGGCACTCTCACACTTTCACAAAAACCAGAAAATTGAGATACATAATAGGTAGTTGTTCCAGACGAAACTGTTGATGGAGTATATGGAGCAGAAGAAAAAGTACCTCCAGTAGGGACAGTATACCATCTTAAGGTATTTCCGGCACTATTTGTAGCAGACAGTGGAGTGCTTGTTTGGTTCTGACAATAGTTGATAGGAGATATAACACTTGGAGGAGATGGCACTGGATTAACGAAATAGGAAACAACAGATCTAATACTCTCACAACCAGCACTATTTTTCTGACTTACATAAGCGTTAAAACTTCCTACAATAGCTGTACTTGGGCTAATTGGAGTAGCACTACCTACACCACCGGTAGGCGTTGTATACCATACCAATGTATTTCCAGCAATAGCAGTTGCTTGCAAAGGAGATGTAGGTCCACCCTGACAATAATTAGAAGTAGAAGTAGAGGGTGCAAATGGAACAAATGCAACACCTACTGTTACAGTATCTTTTGATATATTACATATAGAAGACAAATTTGAAGTTACAACATACTGAGTGGTTACTGTTGGAGAGGCTATTGGATTATTACAATTCGTACAGCTTAATGAACTTAATGGTGAGCCACCGGGCAATACAGACCAAGTAAACTGACTACCTCCTACTGAAAATAGCTGAACTGTGTTACCGAAACACAAAACTGTATCCTTTATAATTTGAGTAACAGGAGTTATAAATACAGGTATTATATATGTTTGAATAATAGGAATAGTATTGGGAGTAGTACAAGTAGAATCTTTAATGGTAAAAGAGATAGCTTTTAACCCTGTATCCAAGGCACTTGGCGTCCAAGAAAAACAGGCTCTAACAGAATCTGACCACTGACCGGTATAGGAAACCGTTGAGCCTGGAGCTGAAATTGCATTATTGGATGAAATTACAATCTTAGCATTTGGAGTTGTTGTTTTAGAGCTAATACAAAAAGTAAAAGGATTACCACCACAATTTTCAATTCTATTACCAACCCAACTTCCGCCTGTAATACTTGATGTATCTAACCTAAAATTTGGAATGGAAATAGAATTAACACAATTCCTTACAATAACTTGAATATCTCTAATTATAGAGCCAATCAATACCCCATTTCTAAATTCTCTAACACGCGCTGTAAGTGCTGCAACTTGTTGATTTGTTGCAGTAAAAGACATTTGACCATTATTTGGATTAAATGAAAAGGTATTATTACAATCTAAAGGGTTAGTGCTAAGATTGTAAATAGTGCTTGAAAAATTAATATCTGAAGGAACAGTTGCACAACTAGCTGTAACAGTAGACGAAGTTCTTGGTTGTATTAAATCATATACTAAAGAATCATTATTAGGATCAATAGCTACATTACTATAATTTAAAGGGGTACCTGTGCAAACATAAGGTGTAGGTTTATTTGCAAAAAAAGGCGAGGAATTACCTTGAGCAATTAAATTATTTAAAGTAGCTTCTACATACAGATTTTGACCACCAGGTGTAACTAAATTATTAATGGCATTGTTTCGAGCATTAACGCAAGTATAAAATTTCCAAATTGAACATTGATTTGGTAAAGTTACATTGGCCGTATAAACCCATTCTCTATACCCAGGAATAGTGCTAGAAGTGCTTACACATCTACTGGGCGAATTAGGACATCCAATACTTACTTCTGTGCCATTAATAGCACCAGATGAAGTAGTAGCAGCTTTATTAAGTGTAATAGTACTACAAAAAGTAGGAGTGCAATTACTAGAATATGCAAGGGTAACCGTAGCAGGCTCTCCTGCACCTGCACAATCTCTATAAAAAATATAATTAATTTTATAGGTAGATCCGCTGATCCACTGATAGGTAATCTCACCGCCTGCAGCGTGAGTTGCTAAAACATTTTTGGGAAGTATAAATAATGAAGCAATTAAGAATAAAAAAATTGAACTGTTTTTATGGATAGAATTGTACATATTAAAAGTCGTTAATTGGTCTATAAATTTACTTATTTTTTAACGTCTACAGTAAAATGATTGTACATTATTTTATTTTTTTCAAAGTGTTTAAATGCCTAAAATGTAATAGTGTAGAAATTACAAAAATTGCTAACGTAATAAAAGAAATAAAATACTCAACATATTGACTTTCAATAACTTTTGAAATAACATGAGTGGGCATCAAGTGAACAAATAAAGAAGATATTAATTTCATAGAGAGTAGGAAAATGATAATATAGGCTCCAATTTCCATTTTAGGGTTCAATTCTAATAAAGAGATAAAACCACGAGTGGCAAATCTTATAAACAAAATCCCCAAAAATGACCCCATAAATAAGAGCAGTAAATTTGATGAATAAGCTGATAAGGCAAAAATATTATCAATTGAAAAAGCCAAATCCATGAGCTCAACCATAATAATAGTACTTACAAACACCCCAAAGTGTTGATGCATTTTTTTATAAACCCAATTTGATTTTTTTTCAACTTTAGTTTCAGAAGCACCTTTATGATTTACTTTTTGTTTAAACCAATTAATAAATAAGATGAAAAGATAAACTCCACCTACGAACTTCAACCACCATATTTTGAGTAAGTACGTAGCGAAGAAAAATGCCAAACCTCTAAAAATATAAGCTCCAAAAATTCCATACCGTAATGCTTTTGACTGTTGATGTTTAGGCAAATCCATCACCATGGTTGCTAATACGGCAGCATTATCGATGGACAAAATAGCTTCTAACAAAACGATATTAGTAACCACCAATAAAGAAGCAATAGGATGTTGTATAATATCGTGTAAATATTGTAAAATCATTATTTCAAAGATAAGGAAATACTAATAGGCAAATGATCTGAAATACGTCTCGCTTCTTGTAATGAACTAAATTGTCTTGAAAAATCTATACATGTTGGACTTACAGCAATAATTTCATTTTTTTCATAATAAAAATTATCATACATACTAGCTAAATGAGAGCCATTTTGGGGCTTCATTTTTAAAGTAGTAGCCGTTCTTAATAATGCATGTTTAAAATGATAAGCATACAATTTATCAAAGCATGTATTAAAGTGCGGACAATTAAAATCTCCGGCTATAACTATATGCTGATTTTTTAACGCTGCCAATTGAAACAATTGCACAATCTCAAATTCTGGTTTTTTATGTTTTGGTACAAGATGGATATTGGCAATGGTAAAGGTATCTTTTTGATGCACAAAAGTAGCCATGAAGGGCTCTCTATCAATGGTATATTGAAATGGAGCATACAAATACGGCTTTCCTAATAGCTTTACTGATTTTTTCCAAACATAGGCATATCGCTCAATGCCTTTACCTATAGTTGGGTTACTTACAGCGTAATCCCAATCTGATCCTAATTTTTTTAGACAATTGACGAGTTTGGCAATAGCTTGAGAACCTGAATAAGACGCATTTACCTCTTGAATGACAATAATATCATAAGGCTTCATAACACTAGCTATAAATTGAAAATTAGCATCAGACTTTGACAAACCAAAATTCTGAATATTCCAACTTAATACCGTGGTAGTTGCAAAAACGGAATGCGAGAAAATTAAAAGAAGAAATAGAATTCTAAACATTGATCAAAAATTAATAAAAAATGAATTTTAATAATTGAAGTCAACGTGATATTTGAAAAATAAAATTTGGCGGAGACGGCGAGATTCGAACTCGCGATACAGTTTCCCATATACACACTTTCCAGGCGTGCTCCTTCAACCACTCGGACACGTCTCCGTTTTATTGGAAGCGCTAAGTTACAACTTAATTGTGATTCTTAAAAATTTGATTAGCATTAATGCTTGTTTGATGAGCAATTTCATCAATGCTTACTTGCTTTATTTCAGCTAGTACATTTGCAATTAATGGAATATAAGATGGCTCATTGCGCTTGCCCCTATGAGGCACTGGTGCTAAATATGGCGCGTCGGTTTCTAATACTAAATGTTTTAAATCTATTTCTTTTACGATGCTTTTCAATTCTGCATTTTTAAAGGTAAGTACCCCACCAATTCCCAAATGAAACCCTAAATCTATTAATTGCTTAGCCTCATGCAACGAACCACTAAAACAATGAAAAATACCATTTAAATTTCCATCTTGCTTTTTAGTTATGATATCTATACAATCCTGTGTACTCTCTCTACTATGAACTACAATAGGCAAACTACACTGAAGTGCCCAATTTATCTGTAAATCAAAAGCCATTTTTTGTTTGTCAACAAAAGTTTTATCCCAATAATAATCTAAACCGATTTCTCCAATAGCTGAAAAAGAGATATCACTTGATAACTGCACTTGCATGACTTCTAAAACTTTTTTCGCATCCTCTTTTACATAACAAGGGTGCAAACCTAACATCGGGAAGCAATTATTTGGGTGTTCATTAGCAATGGCTAACATGGGCTGCAGTGTAGTAAGATCACAATTAGGCATAAAGATTTTTTCTACACCTTGTTCTTGACTCTTTAAAAGCATTGCAGCAAAATCATCCTTAAACTGCTCATCATACAAATGTACATGGGTATCTATAAACATGGTGTAAAGATATTTTAATTAGTTGTTTTTTTAAAACAAGCTCCGTTTCTTTGTTATCTATGAATTTGGATGTTTTAATTGTTGGACAAGGAATTGCTGGAACTATAACCAGTTACCAACTAATTAATAAAGGGCTTATAGTTGGCATTATCGACAATGCTATTCAAAATCAATCTAGTAAATTGGCTAGTGCCATTATAAATCCCTTGAGTGGTAAGAAATGGAATCAAGTAGCCCAATTTGACACCTATCTCAATGATAGTTTATCAAACTATAAGGGCATAGAACAGCTCATCCAGCAACCAGTAATTCAAGCAAAAGACCATGTCTACTTTTTTCAAAATTTAGAATCACAAGAAACTGCAAAACAAAATGCCAATTCAGATTGGTATACTTTGAGCCAAGATACCCTATTTAAGAATATAGAAAGTCCGTTTGGATATGCTCAAATAAAGCAATGCTATTGTATTGATCAAGAAGCTATGTTCAAAAAATGGAGACATTACATGGAGCAGCACTATTACTATTCTTCCAATCTGTTTGATTACCAAGCCTTAACATATGAAAATAAGAAATGGCGCTATAACGATATACGTGCCAATGCCATAATTTTTTGCGAAGGTATTAATGCTCTTAATAATCCTTATTTTAACAAGCTACCTTTTACTCAAAACAGAGGAGATGTATTATACGTAAATATAGAGCAGTTAGACAATAGTTATATTTATAGTTTCAAAGACCGACTAGTGCCCATAAAAGATCAATTGTTTTGGCTAGGCAGCAATCACATTTGGGATTATAACACGCTAGATAAAAACTTAGAATGGGCAGAAAGCTGTTTGAAAAATTTAGAAAAACAACTACCCTACACTATTCAATTAATAGATCATAAAGTAGCTGAAAGACCAACAACAGTAGGTCAAAAGCCTTTAGCTTTAAAACATGATTTACACCCTAAAATGGGTTTATTAAATGGACTTGGTACTAGAGGTTTTTTGCAAACTAGTACTTATTGTAAAATACTGCTAGAGCAAATGCAATTATAAATTAGTTATTGAGGTCATTATCTTCAAAACCCGGACATAAAATCTGATTGTTAAATCTAGACTTGAAGCCTCTATAACCAATACCCACTTCAAATGCGCCAGCATTAGCAACCCATTTAGACACATCTGGATTAGGAATATCGTAGGTGCAGGTGAGGCTATAATGTTTGTAATCCATTCTAATTAATCCAATAATAGCATCATTTAAACGATAATAAGAGCCCATAGTAAAGGCAAAATATGCACCCGGCATTACTGATGGTTGACGCCAAGTAATACTTGCTCCACCAATTGTTTCTTCAAACGGATTTTGGCTAGAATAATTTCCTGTAAATGCTAAACTCCAGGCATTACTCAACGTAAAACGTAATCCAGCATTGAAGGAATAACGAATGGCTTTTCTTACATAGGCATCATTAAAATAGGATGTTTTAGGTCTATTTAAATTAAAAGCGGCTGCACCCAAATAGTACTTAGTATTGTTTTCCCTTCCTAATCCGCCAGACAAAGAAACCCCAGCTGCCAAAGTGTTGAAATTAATAATATTTGTTAATACAAATTCTTTAGGATCTATACTCCCGTCAAACGCTCCGTTTAAGAATTGATTATTAGCACGAATTCTAGTTGGATCAAAACTTTGTTGAACTGCGCCTCCTGTAAAACCCAAACTGATATAGGTAGCATGTTCTGTTTCTATAGATTTATTAAAAGTAAGAGAAGCATTAGCGTAGGTATTTTGAAGTGATAAGCTACCTGCAACATCCTTAGAGGCATTAAATCCTAATGTAAAGAAATCTTTCAATCCATCTTTTATGAGTATCTTATTTTGCGCCTGAATATAGGCTGTATTTATGGGTGAATTTAAATAGGCCCATTGATTTCTATAAATAGCATTCACAATAAAATCTCCTCTAAAAATGCCTGCCAAACCAGGATTACGATTTAGATTCTCGTCATTGAATTGAGACATCAATGCATCTTGGGTATGCCCAACAAAGTGAATAGATAGAAATAATAAACTTAAATATATTTTTTTCATGTTTTTATATTTTATCGGAGCATTGTTACATCTCCATTGTACAATAACAAACTACCATCAAAACAAGTTGCTTGAATAATATAGCTGTATAGTCCGGCGTCGGAATAAGTGTTTTTAAAGGTTCCATCCCATCCACTTAAAGGATCGTTAGAAGTAAAGTTATAATTTTCAAAGATTAATTGTCCCCATCGGTTATATATTTTCATGAAATTTATTTTTGTCTTAAATCCAGATCTTGGATAAAAGATATCGTTATTATCATCAGCATTAGGCGAAAATACATTAGGTATGAAAACAAATTGATCATTACACTTTAAATTGATTCTAATGGTATCTGAACTTAAACAATTGAGTTCATTTGCCACAGTTGCCGTATAGGTAATAGGCACTTCTGGTCTTGAATAAGTAGTATAACAGTTAATACAGGACAAATAAGAGCTTGGTGTCCACAAAATGGAAACCGAATTTGTAGTTTGTGCTATAATTTCAATTTGATCACCAGCAAAAATAGTAGTATCATTAGGCAATTCAATGGTTGGTAATGGCACCACAATTAATTTGAACGGACTCGATACACCTTTACATCCAAAAGAGGATGTTGCTTGTACGGTATATAGCCCTGATTGACTTGCAAAGTAAACAGAATCTGTTGCACCTTGAATTATACTATTGTTTAAATACCATTGAAACGTGCAGGGCATATTAGCTTTTGCTGATAATTTAAAACTAGCCCCTTCACAAATTTGTGCAGAATCTTTGGGTATTAAATAAACGGAAGGATTAGGAAGAACAGTAACAATATATGTATTGCTGAAAGAAGAGCAACCATAGGCATCTGTAATAAGCACTTTGTATACACCAGATGCATTAACAGTTATTGTATTCGTATATCCATTGAGCATAGGGGCACCATTATAATACCATTGGTAGGTTGCATTTTGCAATATGGCTGCTGTAAAGGTTACGCTTCCTCCAGAACAAAAACTTAAAGGACCTGAAGTAGTTACATTGGTATTTACAATAAAAACGGTAACCACAATAGCGTTAGAAGTTGTAGTACAATTTGATAAATTGGTTATGCGGATGGTATAGGTACCTGAAGTTTTAGCAATATAAATATTAGAGGTAGCTCCGGGTATAGCAATTCCATTATTATACCATTGATAGGTAAAATTAGCACCTGTATTAGCAATTAAAATTGTGCTATCTCCTTGACAAAATTGAACTGGCCCCTGTGCTGTAATGGATGCAATTGGTGAAGGATTAACGGTTACACGTAGGGTATCCATTGGCCCCAAACAGTTATTACCTACTGATTGATTTACATAATAGGTAGTGGTTCCCAAATTGGAAGTAGAGGGTATTGGTGCTGTAGTAGTACCATTTGCAGCAATTGGGAAATTATACCAATATATTGTAGCACCCGGAATGCCTTGAGCAGAGAGCGGACTTGCTGCTTGTCCTTGACATAAATTTAAGTTAGATACTATTGGTTTGGGTGGTGTAGGATATACCGTAATGGTAAAACTAGTTCTATTGCTTTCACAGCCCAATGGTGTTATTTGACTAACATAATAAGTTGTAGTGCCCGGGATAGCCGTATTTACAATTGGTGTATTTGCATTACCTACCCCACCGGTAGCACTCGAATACCATAACAAAGAATTACCGGGTTGAAATGTTAGCGTTATTGGTGTAGAGGCTGCATTTAAACAATATGACAAATTAGAAGCAGTAGGTGCCGGTGGTGTAGCATTTACGGTAACTAATATCATGGATTTTGGACCTTCACAATTACCCCCTGAAACCTGACTTACGTAATAAGTAGTAGTACCTACAACATTAGTATTAGGAACAGGTGCTATTGCACTACCCACTGTTGATGTTCCAACATACCACAATAGTGTATTACCAGTAGTTGTAGGCGCAGTAAGGGCAGTTGCATTTTGAAATTGGCAATACGTTAGATTTGTTGTAATGGGTGCTGATGGTATAGCTGTAACACTAACAGTTAAAGGAACCCTAGCGCTTTCACAATTATTTGAATTAATCTGACTTACATAATAAGTTATTGAGAATGGAACTGCCGAAGTATAGGTTGGAGTTGAAGTACTTGGAGTACCACCTGTTGCTGTAGTATACCATTGCAGGGTACAACCCGCACTGGGAGTTATACTAATTGGAACTACATTAGCAAATTGACAAATGTTGATATTATTAACAATTGGATTTGGAGGTGTGGGATATACCGTATTACTTACCATAACACGATCACTTTCACAACCTCCATTTAGAGATTGTGAAACATAATAAGTTGTAGTACCTGGCACACCTACATTTATCGTAGGAGTGGAGCTTAAAGCTGATCCACCAGTGGCTACCGTATACCAGTTAAGCGAATAACCTGATAATGGGGTTACATTGTAACTGATACTTGGGTTTACCAATAATTGACAATACGTAGTATTAACAGCAATAGGCACAGGAGGTTTAGGAGTAACCGTTACCGTTACAGGAACTCTCGCACTTTCGCAACCAGCTGCAGAGAGCTGAGAAACATAATACGTAAAAGTACCCGGCACTGAAGTATTAATTACAGGCGCAGTGATAGTCCCAACTCCTCCTGTAGCTGTGGCATAGAACTTCAAGGTATAAATTGCCAAGTGATTTATTGAAAGGGTTAAAGAACCAGGTGTCTGGCAGAGTGCTATGTTAGTGGTGCTTAACACCGGAGGGGTTGGATTTACTATAACATTAATACTAGTTGGATTAGATGTACAAGCATTAATAGTAGCTACAGCAGAATAAGTTCCCGCATTACTTAATCCAACATTGGGTATGGTAAAAGATGCGTTGGTATTACTAAAATTATTTGGTCCGGTCCATGCATAACTTGCAGTACCTGTAGAAGATGTTTGAGCACTCATACTTAATGTCTGACCTTGACATAATGGAGCATTCGTAGTGATTACTGGAGCATTAGGTTTAGGACGAATAATGATGGTATAGGCTATCGTCTGTTTACTTGAAAGCGGACATCCATCATCTTGAAATGTTAGGAAGAAAATGTAAGAACCTGGCGCAACATTGGTCGTATTCCAAGAAAAACTTATAGAAGGATTTGTCGTATTATTACCAACGATGTTGGCTGTCATACCATTTGGCAAACCACTAGGAATAATTGAAATCTTATCTCCATCTAAATCACTTGGATTTATATTAAACGTTAAGGGTGCAGGTTGTTGTTGACATATAAATAGAGAGGTTGTAGAAAGTTGTGTTGCATTACTACTCACCCCTGTAATATTTCCAACTGGGGGATTATTATTGCAATTATTAAATACAATAAAATTCATTTCTCGCATACTCGTACCAATTAGTAGACCATTTCGATATTCATATACACGTTGTACTACTAAACTAATCTGTGTGATGTTTGGAGTAAAATTAAGTTGACCTGTAGAACTAGAAAAACTAAACGTACCTGCCGTTGATGAAAGTGGTGTAGCCGCTGTATATGGTGGTGCATAACTTACATTTACACCACCCGTAGTAAGCCCTGGTACTAGTGCAAAAAACAAAGAATCATTCTCAATATCTACGGAACCTAAATTATAATTAGACGGTTTGTTAATACAGAAAAAAGGAGTTGGTAATACAGTAAAAGTTGGTGATGAATTAGTGGCAAAAGTGTTATTTAGCGTAGCTTCTAAATTAGTAATTGTTGATGCTGTAGCAAGGTTAGTTATACTATTACTTCTTCCCGCATTGGTATTATTACCCATAAAACCAGTAAATAAAAATCGCCAATTGGCTGAAGTCGTATTAAGGGTAATAATATCAGAATAAATATATTTTTTAATCCCTGGAATGATATTATTTACATTTGTACACTTGGTGTTTCCAATCTGTGAGGGACATACCGGTGTAACTTCAACACCTGATCCGGGCTGAATACCTAAACTGATGGTTTGAAACAAGGTATTATTATTATAAACCTGTACTTCAGGTGAGGAAGAGGCTAAACTAGGAAAGGCAGATCCACCGCAATCTCCATAAACCACTAAGGTAACCTGATAGGTCAAGCCGCCTAAATGGGTATAATAAAAATCAGCACCGCTAATATGCGTTGCATTAGCTTTATAAGAAAACGTAACTAATGATATGATCAAACTAACAATAAAAACGAATCTAAATCTCATAACATTCATATTTATGTTAAAAATAAAAAAATAAAAACGGTTTACATACTTATAGACCTATAAATATGAAATAAGGTTGAACATTTAATAAAATACTATCTTTACAACATGAATCCAACGGCTTTAAAGACTGCTTTATTAACTATAGCTAGTTTATCACTCTTTACCATCTGCCTGATTGAACTGAGCGGCATAAGCAAAACAGCATTAATCAATAAGTTTAAGGAAAATGAACAAATTGATCCGACGCAGGATCCTTTTGTAGAGCAAGTAAGCCAAATGCCCAAAACAAAATTGATATTCGAAGAATCAAATTATAATTTTCCAGATACAACAGAAGGTGCTATTTTAAAGCATTACTTTAAATTTAAAAATGTAGGAAATCAAACACTTATAATTGCAAAAGCAGTTGCGTCATGCGGATGTACGGTACCAATTTATCCTAAATACCCAATAGCCCCTGGCCAAATGGATTCCATTTTACTTGAATTTGATAGCCATAATAGAATTGGCCAAAACCATAAAAATGTACTGATCTATAGCAATCACGAAGGTGGTAGTCTGTCTATCGGTTTCAATGTTCTTATTAAATAAATATGCAAAAGTTTCGTCATTACTTATCCTTAATTAAATTTAGTCATACTATTTTTGCATTACCTTTTGCATTAATTGGTTATGCATTAGCCATAAAAGAAACAACTTTAACTACCGAATTTAAAGTAAAACTTTTGTCACTTGTAGTTTTATGTATGGTTTTTGCCCGTAGTGCTGCAATGGCTTTTAATAGATTTATTGATAGAAAAATAGATGCTAAAAATCCACGCACCGCAACAAGAGAAATACCAGCGGGTATTATAGCAGAAAAAAAGGCACTTTATTTTGTAATCATCAATGGTGTACTATTTATTGCAACTACTTTTTTTATCAACCCTATTTGCTTTTACCTATCCCCTATTGCTTTATTTACTATTTTATTTTATAGCTATACAAAACGTTTTACCAGTTTGTGTCACTTTGTATTGGGTATAGGCTTATCCTTGGCACCTATTGGTGCATATCTTGCTGTAACAGGCGAATTTGCATTATTACCTATCTTATTTTCCTTTAGTATATTTACATGGGTTGCTGGATTTGATATTATGTACGCCCTTCAAGATGAAGCGTTTGATAAAACAGAACAATTATACTCCATACCATCACAATTAGGTGTTCATAATGCTTTAAGGCTATCTGTAATTGTTCATTTTATAACAGCATGTTTGATTCTTGGCATTGGCTTATACAGTAATTTTCATCCAATATATTGGATCGGAGCTTCAATTTTTAATATACTATTAGTTTATCAACACCTCATCGTTAAACCTAATGATTTGAGTCGTATGAACTTAGCTTTTGGCACCACGAATGGAGTCGCAAGTATTGTTTTTGCCTTTTTTACCATACTTTCAATATACTTAACAACATAGTCTTATGAATATCGCACTAATTGGATACGGAAAAATGGGTAAAGCCATTGAACAAATTGCAGTTCAACATGGACATCATATTGCACTAAAAATAAACAGTGCTAATGTAGATCAGTTAGATCATTTAGATAACTATACCATTGATGTGGCTATTGAATTTACTAATCCTACATCTGCTAAAGAAAATGTACTTAAATGTTTAAAAAAACAAATACCTGTGGTTTGCGGCACTACCGGTTGGAAAGAACAAATTGGATCAGTAGAATTGGCAACTGCTCAATATAATACCGCTTTCTTAATAGCTTCTAACTTTAGTATTGGGGTTAATTTGTTTTTTGAATTGAATTCGTATTTAGCAAATTTGATGAATAATTATATCGAATATACTATTCAAATTAAGGAAACGCATCACACCGCAAAAAAAGATGCACCAAGTGGAACCGCTATTAGTTTAGCCGAGCAAATTATAGAACAAAATGAAATAAAAAAACATTGGCATTTAGGGGCAACTAATGACAATACCATTATTCCAATAGAAGCCTTAAGAGAAGATCCAGCACCTGGCACTCACGAAATTACTTACAGTTCTATTATTGATGACATCAGCATAAAACACACTGCGCATAACAGAAATGGATTTGCTCTTGGCGCTGTTTTAGCTGCTGAATATTTACAAAATAAAAAAGGCATCTTTACCATGAAAGATGTCCTTTTTCAAAAATAGATTACTATTTTAAATAGGTATCAAAATAGTCCGTAATTTTCTGCATCAAGTGAATTCTGTCTTTACCTCTAACATTGTGCAAATGATTTGGGTAAACGAAATAATCTATTTGCACACCCTCTTCCACACTCTTCTTAATGGCATTGATAGAATGTTGCATAACAACTACATCGTCTGAAGTTCCGTGAATTAATAATAATTTACCCTTTAATTGTTTTACCTTATCAGTTAATTTGTTAGCTGCATAGCCTTCTGGATTTTCTTGAGGCGTATCCATATAACGCTCGCCATACATTACTTCATACATACTCCAATCTAACACCGGACCGCCAGCTACACCCACTTTAAAAACTCCTGGATTGCGCAACATAAAAGAGGTAGTCATAAAGCCCCCAAAACTCCAACCATGGATTCCCATTCTGTTTGTATCTACATAGCTTAAGTTTTTCAAATATGCTACACCTTGCAATTGATCCTCCATTTCTACTGTACCTAATTTTCTATATACCGCTTGTTCAAATTGTAAACCACGATTACTACTACCTCTTCCATCCATAGTAAATACGATATATCCTTTCTGTGCCATGTATTCATACCATAAATTTCCACTCGCTGGGAAAGAATTTTTAATAATTTGTATATGCGGTCCATTATATAAATAAACAATTACAGGATACTTCTTACTACTATCAAAATTGGTAGGTAATATTATTTTTCCGTATAATAAGGTACCATCAGAAGCTTTTAAATTAATTGTATTAACCGTGGGTCTATTATAATCTAATAAGGTATTTTTAGCTTTTAGGAGCGTATCTGATTTACCTGAAGGCACATTACCTATATAGGCGATCCTTGGTAAGGTATCGTTTGAATAGGTATCATAGAAATAGGTTCCATCATGATTCATACTTACCGTATGGGTGCCAGATGCATTTGTTAGATCCTTAATTTGAGTATTCTTGAGTTGAACAACACTCAATTGTTTTTCTAAAGGTGATTTTTTAGAGCACGTGAAAAAGAGTTTATCATTAGTAATACTTATCAATTCATTTACAACCCAATTACCTTTGGTAAGTTGGCGAATCAACTTGCCATCTGTATTATATAAATATAGGTGCATATAGCCATCACGCTGACTCCACCATATAAATTCATTTTGTTTGCCAGGCACAAAAGTTAACTCATGTTGGGGCTCAACATATTTATCATTCTTTTCTTCGAAAAGGGTTTTTACAAATGCACCTGTAGTGGCATTATATTCATTCAATTTCAAATGATTTTGGGCTCTATTCAGTACGCCTACATAAATTGCAGTACCATCGGGTTTCCAAGTTACGCAAGTTAGGTATTGATCAGCTGGACCATCGATTTGTAATACCGTTGTTTTTTGAGTTTTAATATCAAAAACGGGAATGCTCACTTCATGAGATGTAGCACCAGCCATTGGATATTTGATAGTGCTTGCCTTAGCCGGAACTACAGACCAATCAACAATTGGATAATCTGCCACCATGCTTTGATCCATTTTGTAATAGGCTATCTTAGTGCAATTAGGGTTAATAAAAATACCATCTTCAATACCAAATTCATTTCTATGTACAGCCTTTCCACATATAATATTAGGATCTTGTAGGTCACTAATATTGTAAGTGATATTATCTTTTGAAGTAATAAATAAATTATTGTTTATAGTATAAATGATATTTTTTGTAGCCAAGTCCAAGTGAATATTTTCAGCATCTAAAGAGATTTGGATCCAAGGCATAAAATTCCAATTTCTATCCGCTTTCATACCTAAAAAGAAACAATTTTTCCAACTAAAATAAACTTCATTAGCACTTATCCACTGTAAGTTAGGAAAGCTCTTTAAGGAATCTTTTCTGAATAAATCGTTATTAATCTCTTTTAAGCTGAGCACCGTATCCGTCTGTTTAGAAGGCATTTGTATACGCACCCAAGCATCACCATTATTCGTTTTTACAACATGAAACAAATTAGCAGTACCGGGCTGCCAACTTACTTGTCTCAAGTTTTGCAAAGCCAAATTAGTAGACAAGCCATTAGTAGCTTCAGCTATAGTAAAATTCTTTTTTTGAGCCAAAAGAATGAATGGAAATAAAAATGCTAAAAGAAGAGTTGAAATTGGTTTCATAAAATTATATTGGAGTCAACAAATTTAATAAAAAAAGACAATACTAGAGAGGAATTAATTACTAGTATAGTATCAATTAAAATTAAAAACTTAAAGTAATTATTCAATCTTGATTATATTTGTAAAAAAACAATTGCATTTATGCGTAATAAATTATTTTTCTTATTCTCAGTTAGAATAATATTAGCACTAGGCATCCTTAACCTAATTGCCTGCTCAAGCGGCAAGCGCATGTTTGAGAAAGGAAACTATGATGGTGCAGTTATGCAAGCATCGCAACGCTTAAAGCAATCACCTAACAATACGAAGGCAAAAACTACACTAAAAAACGCCTACACCTTAGCCTTAAAAATACATTTAGATGCTATTCGACAAGCCGATAGTTTCAAAACTGAAAACTACTACGATATTGTTTTGAGTAATTACACGGCGCTTTACAATCTTGAACAAACTATTAAATTTTGCCCTGCTTGTCTAAAAGTAGTTAAGAACTTATATGAAGTAGATTTTAAATTAACCCAAACTAAAAAAGAGGCACTTGAATTTTACTACAAAAGAGGTAATGATTATTTAGCGTTAGGAGGAAAAGCAAATGCAAAAAAAGCATTACTTGACTTCAATAAAGTTGTAAGTATTCAATATGACTATAGAGATATTGCTACTCAAGTAACCCAAGCTAAATGGGAAGCCAGCGAGAAAATCGTAATCCGTCATATACCCATGCACTCCAGAACATTTAGCATTAGTAATGATTTTTTTGAAAAGAAGATATTAGAATACTGTTATAATACCATTCAAATAAATCGTTTGGTTCAATTTCTAACTCCTGAAGAAGCCAAACGAGCTCAAATTGATGTACCTGATCAAGTTATCGATATCTATTTCGATGATTTTATTGTAGGACAAACTTATGTAAAAGAAAACAATCAAGAATTTAGAAAGGATTCTGTGATTATAGGCACAACAACTATCAATGGTAGAGAACAAAATGTATATGGATCTGCAAAAGCAAGTGTACGATCTTTTGAGAAATCGGTATTATCTTCAGGATTACTAAATTTAAGTATATCATCCCCCAATAGCAATTCAACATTGCTAACAGAAAAAATCCCAGGAAGCTATACATGGGTTTGTAGATGGGGAAACTATAATGGAGATAGCAAGGCACTTACAAAAGAGCAAATTAATCTTTGCCAAGGTAGAGAACTCATGCCGCCTATGCCTCAAGATCTATTTATAGAATTTACTAAACCAATCTATAGCCAATTAACAAGTAGACTAAACTCCTTTTATAACAATTATAAATAATTAGGCATTAGTATTATTAAGTTTACTTTTTTTATACCCATATAAAAAGTAAATCATCAAACCCATCAACATCCAAATTATAAATACCTTCCAACAATTAACTGGTATTTCTATCATTAAATACATACAGCACAATAAACCTAGGATAGGTATCAGCGACCATTTCTTTGCAATTGTATACAGTGTAATAATACATGTGCTTATCAGAAATAATAGGAATAACCAATCATGAGCCTCAGCAATATGCACTATACGATCTCTAAATGTTGCAATAAAAACCGCAAATAATACCGGCAAGATAATTTGTCCATTAATGTACGGTAATTTAAAACGTTGTTCAGGCAATGCAGGCGCTAAGGTTAAAACACCAGCGCAAACAATTACAAATGCAAACAAGGTACCTATACTCGTTAAATCGGTTACAATATCGATATTGATAAATAAAGATGGAATAGCCACAAAAGCACCAGCTATAAGGGTAGCAATATAGGGCGTTTTGAATTTTTTATGCATTTTAGAAAAAGCCTTTGGCAATAAGCCATCTCTACTCATGCTCATCCATATACGAGGCTGACCAATTTGAAATACCAACAAAACACTTGTAGCGGCTACAACTGCACTAAAAGAAATAAACTTACCTAGTTTTTCTTGCCCTACATAATTAAATACAAAAGCAAGTGGATCAGTTACGTGCTCAAATTTATAATAAGGAACCATACCCGTGATAACCAAAGCTGTTATGATATAGATAACCGTACAAATAAGTAAAGAATACAACATTCCTCGAGGCAAATCTCGTTGAGGATTCTTACATTCTTCTGCCGTAGTTGAGATAGCATCAAAACCAATATAGGCATAAAAAACAGCAGATACCCCTTTTAATACACCTGAAAAGTTATTAGGGAAAAAAGGCGTGTAATTATCCGTATTGATATAAAAATAACCAACCACTACAACCAATAAAAGCACTAAAAGTTTAACAATAACCATTGCATTGGCACTTCGCTTGCTCTCTTTAATTCCGATATAAGCTAAAATCGAAATAAAACCTACAATCAAGAAAGCAGGCAGATTAAAAATCAATCTGAAATTAGCTATTTGAGGCGCTAGGGTCCAAGCTAAAGAACTCAAATCTGCATGGGATTGAACAGCTTGCAAATACACATCATGAGCCGTTTTGGGATCGGTAACCATCCATGCTGGTAAATAAACACCCACAGCCGAAAGCACATTGGTAAAATATCCACTCCATGATATAGCTACAACAATATTACCTATAGCATACTCGAGTATTAAAGCCCATCCAATAATCCATGCAATTAACTCTCCGAATGCCACATAAGAATAAGTATATGCACTACCCGATACTGGAATACGAGCAGCAAACTCTGCATAACATAAAGCGGTAAACCCACAGGTAACAGCTGTGATTATAAATAAGAAAATTACCCCTGGACCACCATCAAATGATGCTTTACCAATGGTACTGAAAATACCTGCACCAATAACTGCTGCAATACCCATCAATGTTAAATCCCTAACATTCAATACTCTCTTTTGATCTTGTATACCACCTTCTTGAGTGCCTGTAGCAATATCTTTTTGTAAAGACAGTATGGATTTTTTCCTTGTAAGTTTCGACAACATCATTTAAAATTTCAATTTAAATATAAGCTTTTGTAAATTATTATTTTAATTTTAAAATCTAAATAAAATATATGGGCAAACAAGTAGAAGCTTTTAATGCATATAGAAGCAAAATGAATGAAGTCATTCTAGGAAAACAAAATAAAGTTATCAATCGCTTATTTAATTTGGATCAACATACTTATGCTGAAGGAGCCCTTTCTGTAAAAACAAAAGAATTAATGGGCCTAGTGGCTAGCATGGTTTTAAGATGTGATGATTGTATTAAATATCATCTTGGTAAATGTCATGAAGTAGGCACAACCACGGAAGAAATGTATGAAGTATTTGCAGTTGCAAATATAGTGGGCGGTAGCATTGTAATTCCCCACACCAGAAGAGCAGCTGAATACTGGGAAGAATTGATAAGCGAGACTAATTAAGCCTTTTTATAAGATTGTACCACCTCATTATATAATTGCTCATACTGAGGAATAATGAACTGTTTTTCAAATTTCATAGCATGTTCTTTCGCTTGATTTTTGAATTGGTTCAGCACGGTTTCGTTTTCTAATATAGAAAAAGCATGCGTTGCCATATCTTCTACATCACCAACATTGCTTAGGTAACCCGTAAATCCATGAACATTAATTTCTCCTAAGCCACCTGCATTGGTAGAAATAACAGGCACACCACAAGACATGGCTTCCAAGGCCGACAAGCCAAAACTTTCGTAAGAAGAAGTTAGTATGAATAAATCTGAAATGCTCAATATCTCATCCATTTGTTCTTGCTTTCCTAAAAATCGTATATCATTACAAACTTCTAAACTTCTACTCAACTCTTCGGCATTTGGTCGTTCCGGACCATCACCAATCATCAATAATTTACATGGCATTTTCTCACGTACTTTCTGAAATACATGAATAACATCTTCTACACGCTTTACTTTTCTAAAATTAGAAACATGAGCTAAAATGCGTTCTCCATTGGGAGCCAACATTTTTTTAAAATGATCTTTATCGCTTTGGTAAAAACGATTAATGTCAATAAAGTTATGAATGACATGTATATCTTTCTCAATAGGGAAAGAGGAAATGGTTTCATCTTTTAAATTATGAGATACCGCTGTAATGGCATCTGATTCATTGATGGAAAAAGCCACTACAGGAGCATAGGTTTGATCTCTTCCCACTAGCGTAATATCCGTTCCGTGTAAAGTAGTAATATACGGAATATCTCTACCCGACTTTTTTAAAATCTGACGAGCAAAATAAGCAGCCGATGCATGCGGAATAGCATAATGCACATGCAATAAATCTAAATTATTATTGGTAATAACATTTACTAAAGTACTAGTTAAAGCAGTTTCGTAAGGAGGAAAATCAAATAATGGATAGGTTGGCACACTTACCTCGTGGTAATAGATATTAGGATGAAAATACAAACGAACAGGCTGCTGATAGGTGATAAAATGAATTTCATGCCCTTTCTGACTTAAAGCCATTCCTAATTCTGTAGCTAATACACCGCTTCCTCCAAATGTAGGATAGCAAACTATTCCAATTTTCAAATGATTCAATTTTAATGAGGCTACAAAGTTACACTAATTCGCTTAATTAAAATAAGCCAGACTTACTTAGAATACAAAAGGTATTTCCTATTTTTATAGGTATGAAAACAATTAGAATTCTTTTATTGGCATTATTAGTTACGCCTACTGTTTGGGCTCAACAAGATGCTGCTCAATTTAAACAATTTGCCAACGAAATTTTATGGAATGGCAAATGCTACTCCGATCTTAGATCATTATGCAAAGGTATTGGAAATCGACTATCGGGATCTCCAGCAGCAGCAAAAGCTGTAGCATGGGGCTTACAAAAAATGAAAGAAGCAGGAGCTGATACTGCCTATTTACAGCCCGTTATGGTACCGCATTGGGTTAGAGGTAAAGAACAATTACAATTAGAATTTGCTACCAATAAGTTTGAAACAGTTCCTATGTTATCCTTGGGTAATTCGCAAGGCACTAATGGCAAACTTCTTCATGCTAAAATCATCATGGTGCACAATTTTGCAGAATTTGAACAATTGGATAACTCACAAATTAAAGGTGCAATTGTTTTCTTTAATTATAAATTTAAACAAGACTTAGTAAACACGTTTGAAGGCTATGGCGATGCTGGTCAATACCGTTGGAAAAGCCCGAGTATGGCTTCTGAGAAGCAGGCTGCAGCAGTTATCATCCGTTCAATTTCTACAGGTGCTGATGATTATCCTCATACGGGTGCTATGGGCTACAGAAATGCTAAACCTATTCCTGCCATTGCCATTGGCAACGAAACAGCTGATAGATTAGAAAAAGAACTTGCTAGACGCAGTGTAGAAGCAAAACTCATTTCTAATTGTAAAATCATTGATACTGTTCTTTCTTATAATGTTATAGGCGAATTAAGGGGAAGCAAGTATCCAAAACAGATTATAACTTTTGGAGGCCACTTAGATTCATGGGATGTAGGTGAAGGTGCTCATGATGATGGTGCAGGTTGCGTTCAAAGCATCGAAGTAATAAGAACCTTAAAACAACAAAACATTAAACCTATTCATACCGTTCGTGCGGTATTATTTATGAATGAAGAGAATGGTTTGAGAGGTGGTAATGCTTATGCCGATTCTCTAGTAGCCAAAAAAGAACAAGCTATTTTTGCAATGGAAAGTGATGCTGGAGGATTTTCTCCAAGGGGTATTGGCTTTGAAATGAACGATTCCTTAAAAGCAATTTGCAAATCGTGGAAACCATTATTTGAGCCTTATAATATTTATGATTTTGACAAGGATGAAGGCGGCGCAGATATTAGTCCACTTAAGAAATTTAATACACCCCTTGCTGGTTTGCTACCCGACCCTCAACGATATTTCGATGTACATCATACCAACAAAGATGTATTTGAAGAAGTAAGTCACCGCGAGCTAAAATTAGGAGCATTTGCCATGACTGCTTTTATCTATATGGTCGATCAACATTTATTTAAATAGTTCGCTTGAAAATAATCAAACAACTTTATAAAGCATCGATATTAAGTAAACTATCCTTACTAGTGATAGCTTGTACGCTATTACTGGCTGTATTTGCAGAAGCTATTATTCCAGACAAATCAATTGATGCCAACAAAATGATTTTGGAATTAGGTGCAAAATCTCCTGGCTTCAAAAAAACAGTATTTAAAATAGCGATTCAAAAAAATAATACAAATCGAAGCGTTTGGAGTACCTTTTGGTATGGAGAAGAAGCAAAATGGACCTATATACCATACAATAGCATCAGCTTCTCGAAAAATGATGTAATGCTTAAGCATTATATCGACGAAGCTCTTGAAGACACGCTTAAAATAAATTATCAAACTATTTTACCAACTTCAAAACAATCATTGAACGTTGCAGAGAAGCAAGCCTATATTTTAAATAAGCATACAGAAACCATTCACTATTTACTAGGATCTGATAAATATGGAAGAGATATCTTATCTCGTTTAGTTTTAGGTAGCCGAGTTAGTTTGGCCGTTGGTATTATTAGTGTAGTACTTACTTTACTATTAGGCATAAGTTTGGGAATGCTTGCAGGATATTTTGGTGGCATAACCGATAAGGTCATTCAGTTTATCATCAGTATGATTTGGGCAATACCCACATTGCTATTAGTATTTGCTATTACATTGAGTATTGGGAAAGGGTTTTGGCAATTGTTTATTGCCATAGGTTGTAGCATGTGGGTAAGTACGGCAAGACTTATTAGGGGCCATGTCATGAGTCTTAAGCAAAACGATTATATCACCGCAGCAAGAGCACTTGGCTTATCTAATTGGCGTATCATGTATCATCATTTATTACCCAATTGTAGTAGTATTATTTTGGTAATGGCGGCTAGCAATTTTGCATCTGCTATATTAGTGGAAGCTGGATTGAGCTTTTTAGGCATAGGCATACAAGCACCGCAATCATCGTGGGGATTAATGATTAAAGAACAATACAATCTAATCATTACCGATAAAGCTATTTTAGCTCTGCTTCCCGGATTTGCTATTATGTTATTAGTATATGCTTTTCATATCTTAGGTAATACCCTAAGAGATATATTGGATGTAAAGCAAAATTAGATTGAAGAAATTGCTTTTGCAGCAATGAAAGCACTGCTCCAAGCATGTTGAAAATTGAATCCGCCTGTAATACCATCAACATCTATAATTTCACCAGCAACATACAAATTAGGTAACTTTTTTAATTCCATAGTTACAGCATTTATTTCATTAATTGCGATACCGCCTGCGGTAACAAACTCCTCTTTAAAGGTTGTTTTGCCTTGCATAGCGACTTTATAAGCGCACAAACATTGAATAAATTTATTTAGCGGTTCAGATTTAATATCTGCCCAACGTACTTCACTAAGTATTCCTGCTTGCTCTAATAAAAAATGCCATAAACGTTTAGGCAAATCAAATGGAATTTTATTTTGTACTAACAACTTACCTTGAAGCGTACGCATATCTTGAAAGATGGATCTACATTCATGTTCATTAATGTCACCCAACCAGTTAATTTGAACAGTACAAGCGTAATTTAAATTACCCAATTCACGAGCACCCCAAGCAGAAGTTCGCAAAACTGCAGGACCACTCAAACCCCAATGGGTTATTAATACAGGACCTTGTTCACATATTTTAGTGCCCAATAATTTCACTTGTGCATTGGCTACACTCAAGCCCATTAGTTTTGTAATTGGATGCTTGGGCAAATTGATAGTAAACAACGATGGTACAGGTGCAACAACCTCTAATCCGAGATTGCGTAACCATTGCCATTGTTCATCTTTAGGAAAACCACCCGTTGTCAATAGTACTTTATCTGCAATATAAACTTGTTCATTTTTGAAGGACAAATGCCATTTGCCTTCTTTACATACTATAGCCTCTAGGGTATGATTATACTTAATGTGGGCTTTATTCTGATGCATGGCTTTCCAAATACAATCAATGATCGTTTGAGCATCATCAGTTATAGGAAACATTCTCCCATCGGCTTCTGCTTTCAATGGAACACCTCTGCTTTCAAACCAAGCTATCGTATCTTTTGGAGAAAAATGATGTAAGGTTTTTTTTAATAAGCTTGCTCCACGCGGATATTTTTTAATCAATGCAGGTATTTCAAATAAGGCGTGTGTAACATTGCATCGTCCACCGCCAGATGCTTTTACTTTCTGCATGGGTTTGTGCTGTTTTTCAAACAGCACCACTTCATCCTCAGGGCTTAATGAAAGATTAGCTGCAGCAAAGCAACCAGAAGCACCAGCGCCTACTATAGCTATTTTCATAAAATTATTTTTTTGAACTCTTCAATTGTGCTTCCACAACAGAAATAGCAACCATATTTACAATTTGACGTACGGTACTTCCTAGTTGCAATACATGTACAGGTTTATTTAATCCTAATAAAATTGGACCAATAGCTTCGGCTCCTCCAATTTCTTGCAATAAGTTATACGCAATATTTCCAGCAGATAAATTAGGGAAAATAAAGACATTAGGCGTTTCATTAACTAATGCAGAGAATGGATAATTCTCTTTCATTAACTCTTGATTAAACGCCACACTTGCTTGCATCTCTCCATCAACAATAAGCTCAGGATGAGTAGCTTTTAATTTTGCTACTGCATTTCTAACTAAAATTGCTTCAGCAGAATCACTACTTCCAAAATTGGAATAGGACAGCATGGCAATTCTTGGTTTAATATTGAAATTCTCTACTTCTTTAGCCGCTAAAACAGTAATATCAACTAATTCATCCTCTGTTGGATTGAAATTAACCGAAGCATCGGCAAAAAAGATAGGCCCTTTTTTGGTAAGCATCATATACATTCCTGCTACCCTTTTCACTTCCTTCTTCATACCAATGATTTGAAGTGCAGGTCTTAGCATATCTTGGTATTTTCTCGTAATGCCGGATATCAATGCATCTGCTTCGCCATTAGCTAACATCATGGAGCCAAAATAAGCGCGCTCACGCATTACTTTTTTAGCTTCATATAAATTATACCCTTTACGCTGACGCTTTTCAAAAAACTTTTGTCCATATTCATATCGTTTATCTTCCATGCTATCGCATTTTGGATCTATGATTTGAATATTTTCTAACTGTAAACCATGCTCTTTAATTAGCGCATTAATCTTTTCTTTTTTTCCTAATAAAATTGGTATTGCAATACCTTCATCATTTACAATTTGTGCTGCTTTTAGAATTTTTAAATTCTCTGCTTCTGCAAAAATCACTCGCTTAGGTGCTTGTTTAGCTTTATTAATGATATAACGTAGTAAATTATCATCAGATCCTAAACGCTTGTACAATTCATTTTCATAAGCATCCCAATTTTTAATAGGATATTTAGCAACACCACTATCCATAGCTGCTTTAGCTACAGCTGGAGCAACCGTAACTAACAATCTAGGATCTATTGGTTTTGGAATGATATATGTTGGTCCAAATTGTAAACTCTTTTCATTATACGCAACGTTTACAATATCAGGTACTGGTTTTTTGGTAAGTTCAGCTAAAGCTTTTACTGCAGCTAATTTCATTTCTTCATTGATAGTGGTAGCACGAACATCCAAAGCACCTCTAAAAATATAAGGGAAACCTAGTACATTATTCACTTGATTAGGATAGTCGCTTCTACCAGTAG
>Ga0222712_10001085_pt1 | contig 34858 bp, 25 predicted proteins | sample C33_657DmetaG_FD_165043 | JGI IMG/M metagenome (GOLD analysis project Ga0222712, IMG submission 165043) | Estuarine water microbial communities from San Francisco Bay, California, United States - C33_657D | ecosystem: Environmental > Aquatic > Marine > Unclassified | place: USA: California...
CCACCCATAGCTACCATGGCATCTTCCAGCGAGTAGTTGCCTTCCATCGCTTTATTATAGTTATCTATGGCCTGAAATTTCTCTGAATTTTGACTAAAAAGAACTTCTCGAATAGTCATAGTCTCATTGAGCGGTGTATCCTGTTGTAGATAACCTACTTTGACATCCGAATGAATGAAAAATTTAGCATCGCTGTTTGGCAGTTCTTCACCAAAAATCATTTTTAATAGCGTGGTCTTGCCCGTGCCATTTTTTGCTACTAGCGCTACTTTATCACCTTTATTGATATAGAAATTGATATCTTCAAATATGATTTTGTCTCCATAATGAAGAGTAAGGTTTTCTATAGCTAAATAATTCATGGGTCGTTAAAATTGGAGTGCAAATATAGGCTATTCGACGAAACTAGGCAGACAATGTCTGACGTTTTTGAGATCAGGCTTTTCCTTTCGGATTTAAAAGTTCTTATGACCTAAAAATCTATTACAAATAATTATCCTACTTACGATTTAGCTGCATACAAACTATGCTTTTCTAAATCATTGTATTTAATGATATCTAGCGTTCGGATATGAGTACCATCCATGAATACTTTAGGAGCGCAGCCCGCCTCGAATGCTTCCTGCCAACGCTGGGCGCATAGACACCATTTGTCGCCGGGTTTTAGACCTGGAAACCAGGGATTAGGCGTTGATAGGTCATTACCCGCAGCTTTCGAAAAGGATAGAAATTCTTCGGTGACGACTACACAGACCGTGTGCACTCCGGTATCATCGTCATCCGTATGACAGTATCCATCCCGGTACCAGCCTGTTTTAGGTTCAAAACAACAAGCCTGAAGAGGCTCTTCGTATACATTGAGGGAAGTAGATGATGTCATATTTTTTCTTTATAAACAAAACTAGTATTTATTTTATAAATTAAAAGTTTACTTACACTGAGACAGCCTTTACTGTCCTTTTTACGGGAAAGTTGCAAACTTCGCCAAACTGAGAAGTCTGCACATATTTTAGTAATTTTTGTGTCGCTATTTATTAGTTTCAGTTAGGCTTTTTAGGATCCTTTTGCAGAATATTCTAGGAGAAGAAAATATAAGGTCGTTACATTCCTTTATACTTTATGAACTCTATAAGAACCTTTGCGCTCGAAAACTTACAACGAATCCCTATCCACTGCAGCTGATACAACCTTCTTCCATCGTGCATACAGGTCCGTTGACAGGCTCTGCTGTGAAGCTATCGAGTATATCTGCTGCGAATTTCGCCGGTTCTTTGATGGTCTGTACGGTGGAGTTTTTGATTTCTTCGGCTACTGGTATCTGGGCTACTTCCTTTTCGATAGTCACCTGAGAGGCGCGGGTAGCAGCTTTAGAACGCAGGTAGTAGGTACCTGTTTTCAATCCTTTTTCCCATGCATGCAGGTGCATAGCGGTGAGCATAGCGTTATTCGGATTTTCTAGGTGGATATTCATAGACTGCGACTGGCAGATGTATGCACCTCTATCGGCAGCCATATCTATAATAGCCCGCTGCTTGATCTCCCATACGGTTTTGTATAGGTCTTTGATATGCTGCGGTATACCAGGTATATTCTGGATAGAACCATCTTCGCCTATGATTTTATTTTTCAGTTCTTCAGACCACAGGCCTAAATCGACTAGGTCATTGAGTAGATGTTTGTTCACTATGATGAAGTCTCCAGAGTTTACTCTACGGATATAGATATTGGAGGTATAAGGCTCGAAGCACTCATTATTTCCTAATATCTGCGAAGTAGACGCTGTAGGCATCGGTGCCAATAAGAGGGAGTTTCTAGCTCCGTGCTCCATGACGTCTTTTCTTAGACTTTCCCAGTCGTAGCGTTCGTTTCCTGGGTTCACATTCCACATGTCAAACTGGAAGATCCCTTTGGATAGAGGAGAGCCTTCGAAGGAAGAGTATTTGCCTTCTTCTTTGGCTAGCTCTATCGATGTCTTCATCGCAGAGTAGTATATGGTCTCGAAAATATCTCTATTGAGCTTTTTAGCTGCTTCTGATTCGAATGGCATACGCATCAAGATAAATGCATCTGCAAGTCCTTGCACACCTATACCGATAGGTCTATGGCGCATATTGCTATTCTGCGCTTCTATCACAGGGTAGTAGTTGACGTCTATGATTCTATTGAGATTTCTCGTCACACGAGCCGTCACCTCTTCTAGCTTTTTGAAATCGTATTTTTTATCTTCTGTCACGAATTTATTCAATGCGATAGAAGCTAAATTACACACCGCTATCTCATCTTCTGATGTATATTCTATGATCTCACAGCATAGGTTAGAACTTTTGATAGTTCCTAGATTCTGCTGATTGGATTTTGAATTGGCGTGGTCTTTGTATAGGATATAGGGTGTACCTGTCTCTACCTGTGAAGTCAATATTTTCAACCACACTTCGGAGGCCTTGATAGTTTTCTTCACCTTGCCTTCTGCTTCGTATCTTTCGTATAGCGCTTCGAATTCGGCGGAGTGACTATCTGCCAATCCTGGGCATTCATTCGGACACATTAGAGACCAATCACCATCTACTTTGAGACGCTTCATGAATAAATCGGGAATCCACATGCCATAGAATAAATCTCTTGCACGCATTTCCTCTTTACCGTTATTCTTTTTCAAATCAAGAAACTCCATCACATCCGCATGCCAAGGCTCCAGATAGACTGCGAAAGCACCTTTGCGCTTTCCTCCACCTTGATCTACATAGCGCGCGGTATCATTAAATACTTTGAGCATAGGTACGATACCATTTGATGTGCCGTTCGTGCCTTTGATATAGCTGCCATTCGCACGGATGTTGTGAATGCTCAAACCTATACCACCTGCGCTTTTAGAAATCTGTGCACATTGTTTTAAGGTATCGAAAATTCCATCGATACTGTCATTCTTTGTCGTCAATAGAAAACAGGAAGAAAGCTGTGGCTTAGGGGTTCCTGCATTGAATAGAGTAGGAGTAGCATGGGTAAACCATTTCTCACTCATCATATTATAAGTCTCGATGGCATCATCTATATTGCCTTTGTGAATACCAACGGCTACACGCATGATCATGTGCTGCGGCCTCTCCACTATTTTGCCATGTATTTTTAGCAAATAAGATTTTTCTAAGGTTCTAAACCCAAAATAATCATAGAATGAATCTCGTGCATGTACAATGGCTGCATCTAATTTTTCCTTATTAGCCATGACCACTTCGTATACATCGTCTGCTATCAATCCTGCTTGTTCACCTGTTTCTATCTGCACGTAATGATATAAATCAGAGATAACATCAGAGAATTTTTTCTTGGTATTCTTATGTAAATTGGATACGGCTATCCTCGCGGCTAATACAGCATAGTCTGGGTGAATAGGAGTCATAGATGCGGAAGTCTGCGCTGCCAATTCATCTAACTGCGATGTAGTCACTCCATCAAAGATACCACTTATGACGTATTTAGTCACACGCTGTGGCACTACATATTCTGGATTCAACCCATAGCAGAGCTTGCGTACACGCTCTGTGACTTTGTCATACATGACTGGCTCTTGGTTTCCGCCTCTTTTGATTACGTACATATGATTGTTCTTTATATATTATTAAAAATCGATTTCATTGTTTTGTGGTATACTAAAGGCTGTATCTTCCGCTGCCTTGTCTACACCTGCTTTTTGGTACTCTCCTACTTTTCTTTCGAAGAAATTGGTCTTTGGTCGCATAGATATCATTTCCATCCATGGGAAAGGATTAGATGCGTTATATATTTTCGGACAGCCTAGTGATATAAGTAGTCTATCCGCTACAAATTCTATGTATTTACACATAGATTCTGAATTCATACCTATGAGAGATACTGGTAAGGCATCACTGACAAATTCTTTTTCATACTCGACCGCTTCTGAGATAATAGCCGTCACAGTTTCGTTACTCAATTTATTATTGAGCATGGAGTATAGCAGGCAAGCGAAATCACAATGCTGTCCTTCGTCTCTTGATATTAATTCATTGGAAAAGCTTAATCCCTTCATCAGTCCTCTATTATTTAACCAATAGATGGAACAAAATGAACCAGAAAAGAATATACCTTCTACTGCTGCGAAGGCAACCAATCGCTCAGCAAACGAAGTAGACTTCTCAATCCACCTCAGTGCCCAATCTGCTTTTTTCTTCACACATGGTACGGTCTCTAGTGCGTTAAATAGTCGCTCTTTTTCTTTAGGATCTCTTATATAAGTGTCGATTAATAAACTGTAGGTCTCTGCGTGAATGTTTTCGATAGCTACTTGATAGCCATAAAAACATCGTGCCTCCGGAATGGTGACATCCTGCATGAAGTTGACCACTAGATTTTCATTGACTATACCATCGCTAGCTGCAAAAAATGCTAAAACATGCGAAATGAAATGTTTTTCATCCGCATTCAATTTATTATTCCAATCATCTAAATCGGGCTGCAAATCTATCTCTTCAGCCACCCAAAAGCTATTCACCGCATCTTTATACATTCTCCAGATATTCTCATGCTGGATAGGAAATAACACAAATCGATCGTTCGATTCTTGCAGTATGGGTTCTATATTCTGTGCCTTTTCCATTATATGATTATATTTGTACGTTTAATTTAGAGATCGTTAAATAATTAAGAAAACTTGTAATTACTTTCTGTTGACAAAACTAATTTTTATATCAACGAATTCATTTTTATGTATCCACATGTGTTCAAAAAAATATAGTTATTTTTATCTTCCTATACGAGACTAAGGTTTGAACAATATTTCCTCATTTATACTGACCAGTAAATTGAAAGAATACGCTAAAAGTGTTGGATTTCAAGATGTTGGCATTTCTAAAGCTATTACTTTAGAAAAGGAAGCAAAAGACTTAGAACGCTGGTTAAAAATTGGTTATCAAGGTGAAATGAGTTATATGGAACGAAATTTTGACTTGCGAATTGACCCAAGAAAACTCCATGAGAATACAAAAAGTATTATCAGTTTATCCTATAATTACTTTAAGGAAGAAATTCAAGAAAATGACCCTGAACAGATTAAGATTTCTAAGTATGCCAGAGGTCGAGATTATCACAAGGTGTTGAAAAGAAAATTGAAATTAATCATTGAATGGCTAAAAAATGAACTAGGAGATATCAGTGCACGAGGATTTGTAGATAGCGCCCCTATCATGGAGAGAGTATGGGCCGAAAAAAGCGGCGTGGGCTGGGTTGGTAAAAATTCGCTTCTTCTCACTAAGGCCAAAGGCAGCTATTTTTTTCTAGCAGAAATACTCCTCGATGTAGAGCTAGACTATGATAGTCCTGTAAAAAATTATTGTGGTACCTGCACCAAGTGTATCGATGCCTGTCCTACACAGGCCATCGTAGCGCCTTATGTGGTGGATAGTAAAAAATGCATCTCCTATTTGACTATAGAGTATCGTGGAGAAGCACTGCCACAGGACTATACCAGCCATAGTCAAGGCTGGGTCTATGGCTGTGATATATGTCAAGAAGTCTGCCCTATCAATGCTAGAGCGAAACAACACAAAGAGCCAGAGTTTAATGATAAAGAAATTTTCTCCGATATGAGAAGAAGTATCTGGGAAGAAATCACGGAAGACAATTTCAATGAAGTATTTCACGATAGCCCCATCAAGCGCACAGGATATAAGGGGCTGATGCGGAATTTAGAATTTAGTAAACAAGTTAAAAGCTAAAAGTTTTAAATGTTTAGTTTTGCTACTTGATTCTCGCCATGCATCAATAAAATTTATGCGATTAAATTTTTTACTTCTCCTTTCATTTTTACATTGCCCTCCATTGAATGGTCAAACGGCAATCATCGATACAATAGAAAATTCATTAACCATAAGTGCTTATGGAGAGTTTTATCATAGCTACGATTTTTCTGAACCTATGAATAGAGAAAAATCTAATTTTATATATAACCACAAAAGGCATAATGAAATCTCAGCTAATCTCATTTATGTCAAAGCAAATTATAAAAAACAACATTATAGGGCGAACCTTGGAGCTATGGTCGGGACTTATGCGGAGTATAATTTAGCTTCTGAACCTACATGGGCACAGTTTATCTATGAAGCTAATGCTGGAATGAAACTTTCTAATAGACATAATCTCTGGTTCGATATCGGTATCATGCCATCTCATTTAGGTTTTGAAAGTGCCGTCGGTGGCGACTGCTGGACTTTGACGAGGAGTTTATTGGCGGAGGGTTCACCGTATTATGAAGCAGGTGCTAAACTTTCCTATATCAGTAAAAATGAAAAATTCTATTCTTCTATTCTCGTCTTGAATGGTTGGCAACGCATACGACGGTTGCAGAATAGTTCTCCATTAACAGTACTGGGCTTTCAATTTCAGTATAAACCTAAAGATGGATGGCTCTTGAATTATGGCAATTTCATAGGAAATGCACAACCAGATAGTTTAAACGCTCTAAGACATTTTCATAATGTTTATATTCAATATGAATCGCAGAAAAAATGGGGGTTTATTTTAGGATTTGATCTAGGATTGGACAAACACAATCCTACTGATTATGGTCTATGGTATTCGCCAGTAGCTATTTTAAGATACAAATGGACGCCTAAGTGGACAACGGCAGCGCGATTAGAATATTATTTTGATCGACATGGGATCATTTTTCCCACATCTACGTTGAATGGCTTCCAAACCTTCGGAGCATCTTTGAATCAGGATTATCAAATCAATAATCATATCAAATGCAGGCTAGAATACAAGTATTTGCAGTCTAAGGATGCCATTTTTAATGACCAAAATGAAAGGAATCACGCCATTACATCAGCTTGTATTTTCTCCTTTTAAAAATAAAAGAATACAATCTGTAAACTCATCCTAAATTTGCACAATTTTTGATAAATCTACCTAGAAACTAATTTTCCCAATCCATGCAAACATCGTCATCTGGTGGTCATCATCATCCATTATCCGCTGCGGGTATTCTCGTATCTCTAGGTATTATATATGGAGATATAGGCACTTCACCTCTTTATGTTTTAAGTGCTATAATTACTAATAAAGTTATCTCCGAAGATATAGTCTATGGCGGTATCTCCGCCGTTTTTTGGACTATTACACTTCTAACCACTGTGAAGTATGTCATTTACACTTTGCAGGCTGACAATAATGGCGAAGGGGGAATATTTTCATTATTTGCTTTAATTAAGCGAAAAAGAAAAAGGGGTTATCTGATATGGGTAGCCATGATCGGAGGAGCCATGATGCTTGCGGATAGCGTTATTACACCGCCTATTTCGGTATCTTCTGCTATAGAAGGATTATCATTTTTCAAGGCAGATATAGACACGGTACCTATAGTCATTGCTGTGATTATTGGAATTTTCCTATTACAACAATTAGGAACTGCCAGAGTAGGTAGAAGCTTCGGACCTATTATGCTATTGTGGTTCTCGGCATTAGCAGTGATAGGCGTCTATAGTATTATGCAAAATGTGGTTATTTTGAAAGCTTTGAATCCATATTATGCAATCAAATGGTATTTAATTTTTATCAAGATCCTAGTACAATGTTGTCAACTAGTGGGTTTTGGCTATTAGGGGGCGTTTTTCTTTGTTCTACAGGGGCAGAGGCCTTATTTGCTGATTTAGGGCACGTAGGTAGAGATAATATTCGCATCAGTTGGATTTTTGTAAAAATCTGCCTAATTTTAAATTATCTTGGTCAAGGAGCTTTCTTACTAAATCATGTGGGCGAAACCCTTAATGGTCAAAATCCGTTTTTTCTAATGATCCCTGGTTTTTTTAAAGTTTTTATGGTTATTTTGGCATGCTTAGCAGCTATCATTGCTTCTCAAGCTGTCATTAGCGGAAGTTATTCATTAATTAGTGAGGCTATCCGTCTTAATATTTTCCCAAAGATAGAGGTTAAATATCCTTCTATGTCAGAAGGACAGATATATATTCCATTTATAAATAATTTCCTTTTGGTTGGCTGCATATTAGTGGTACTTTATTTTGAAAAAGCTGCAAATATGGAAGCTGCCTATGGACTTTCTATCACTGTGACGATGATTATGACGACCATACTACTTCGAGAATATTTTATTGTTAAGCGCAAGTCTTTTGCCTATTTAGTCGGTTTAATTGGAGTATTTCTTTTTATTGAATCCTTATTTTTCTTTTCTAATTTATTGAAATTTTTCCATGGAGGATATATAGCCGTGCTTATTTCAGGCATATTTATTGTTTTGATGTTTAGTCGATATAGAACTATAAGAATAAAGAAAGCACTACGTGAATTTGTGCCGATCAATATGTACAAGGATCAACTGATAGAGCTTAGTCATGATGTCTCACAAGAAAAATTTGCTACTAATTTAGTATTCCTGACCACATCCTCTAATGAAGCAGAAGTAGAAAACAAAGTATTCTACTCTATATTGCATAAACAACCCAAACGCGCTGATAATTATTGGTTCGTTCATGTGCATGTTACACGTTATCCATTTACTTGTGAATACAAAGTAGATGAAATAGTCAAGAATGATATTTATCGTATTACCTTTTATCTCGGCTTCAAAGTGGAAGAAAAAATAAGTCAATTCTTGAAGCAAGTGGTAGAGGATATGGTGAAACGTGGTGAAATTACCAATATTGATAATCGCTACCATCTTGTAGACGATGAGAAGCTTTCAGGAGATTTCAAATTCTTGATGCTAGAAGAAGAATTATCGGCGGAGAATGATTTAGGCTTCTGGGATAGACTGGCCATTCAGATAAATCTTTGGTTCAAATCATTTACAGCTTCACCAGAAAAATGGTTCAATATCGACAAAAATTTACTTGTCGTAGAGAAGGTGCCCCTTGTTATCAAGCAAAGCATGGATCAAACATTAGTTCGATTAGAAACTAAACCTAACTATTAAATTCATTTTTTATGAAAAATTTATTGTGTCTATTATTGGGACTAGTATTTACTCATGCTGTCTATGGTCAATGGGACTATATAGATAAATCGGTTCGTCTTCAAGATGATTTTTACAACTATGTCAATGGTGGCTGGATGAAAAAAACAGAAATTCCCGCAGATAGAGGTCGGTGGGGTAGTTTCGATCAGCTCAGAGAGCATACTGATACGCTGACTCTTGGCCTTCTCAATCAGCTTATACGTCAAGATGTAATTACAAATGCAGATGAGTATAAAATCAAAACGCTCTATAATGCTTTCACAGATTGGGATCAGCGAAACGCTGCTGGACTTAACCCGCTAAAACCATATTTTGATTCTATAGATAGAATTAAAAACAGACAGGATTTCTATACTTATCTCACACAACTGGCAGCAGAAGGTAGAGATCCTTTTGTAGGCACTTGGGTATATAGTCATATGAGACGCAGCAATGAACAAGCAGCTTATCTCGGAGATATTAATTTGGCGCTCGGTAGAGATTATTATCAGAATGAAGATGAAAAATCAAAGGAATTACTAAAGGGATTAAGTCAGTATATCGATCAATTGTATCGAATGGTTTATCCTAAAAGTAAAAGAGTTTTTGGAACACAGTATGTTAGTTTTCAAAAAGAAATGGCGAAGACCTTATTGTCACTTGAAGATGTGCGCAATTCAGAGTTGCAGTATAACCCTATAGCTGTAAAAAATTACAATGATTCCATTTCATCCTTTCCTGTGATGAGCTATTTTCAGCATCTTCATTTGGCAGTAGATACGGTTATTATAGGTGAACTCGCTTATCATAAAAACCTAGATAAATTTATAAGAGAAGATAATCTTTCCTTTCTAAAAGATTATTTAAAAATAGAATTACTGAGAAGTTCTATGTCTCATTTGACCAAGGCTTGTGATATTATGCAGTTTGAATTTTATGGAAAACAAGTCTATGGACAGAATCAGCAACGCGCTATGGAAAAAAGAGCTCTAGAGACTGTGAATAGTATGATGGGAGAAGCCTTAGGTAAGGTATATGTAATGAATTCTTTCCCTCCTCAGGCGAAGGCTAAAGCGGTCGAGTTAGTTTCATATCTGAAAAAATCTTATGAAAAACATATACTCGCCCTACAATGGATGTCGGATTCTACTAAGAAGAAAGCCCTATACAAACTGAATAATATCGTCGTAAAGATCGGTTATCCTGATAAATGGAAAGATTATTCTAAACTCAATTTTAAATCTAATTTATATTTTGATCTAGTCAAGAGCCATAGTCTGTGGAGTGCAGAAGAGAATAGAGCCAAACTCAAACTGCCTGTGGATAGAACGGAATGGGGTATGAACCCTCAGACGGTTAATGCTTATTATAATTCGTCCTATAATGAAATTGTATTTCCTGCGGCTATATTACAGCCTCCATTTTATAGTATTGATGTAAACCCTGCCGTCAACTTTGGAGGTATAGGAGCGGTCATCGGCCATGAAATTTCTCATGGATTTGATGATGGAGGTAGTCAATACGATGGCGATGGTAATTTGAAAAACTGGTGGACTCCAGAAGATAAAGCCAAATTTCAGGTGGCGACCAAAGCGCTGGAAGCCCAGTTTAATGGCTATGAGCCTTTACCAAAAATGTTTGTTAATGGCAAATTTACACTCGGTGAAAACATCGCTGACCTAGCAGGTGTTGCTGTAGCCTTTGATGCACTTCGCATGTATATGAAAGATCATCTAATCCTAGATGGTGAAACTGTATACTCTGAGAAAGATTTCTTTTTCTCATGGGCTACAGTTTGGCGCACGAAAATGCGTGAAAAGGCACTAGTTAATATGATTAAAACGGACCCACATTCCCCAGGAAATTACCGAACTATAGGACCTTTAGTTAATCTAGATGCGTTTTATGAAATCTTTGATGTCAAAGCAGGAGACAAACTTTATAAAAAACCAGAGGAGCGCATTGTCATTTGGTAGCCATATAGTTTGAGTTTAAACTTAATTCTATTTTGATTTTTGTGGAATGAAGTGAGGAGTTTACATCTATTTCTAACGAAGTCTATCGAGGTGGACTCACCAGAGGTAAAGCTTTTCAAGGAGTTTGTGCTCCATATGTTTTTTGACTAAGCTTTATTTCAGTTTTTAAAAATCTATAAATACTAACTATAAAAAGATTATCAAAATCATTATCTTGAATTTCTACTCGCTCACCTGTAAGGAGTTGAATCATTCTAGGCACAGTGTTAGAGTGTCCTATCACCAAAATATTTTTTCCTTTTTGATTCACTAGTTTTTGACTGAATTCACTGAGCGAATCTAGATTATAAATAATTATTGGCTTGTGGATAGCATGGGCTAATGGCTGCGCAGTTTGTTGTGTGCGGATATATTTAGTAGCATAAATAGAATCAATGGATGCTTTAATTAATAGCTCGGATAATGCCTTAGCTCTTTCTTGACCCAAAGGTGATAGCGAAGTAGTATCCGTGTTATTCCTTTTCTCTGCATGGCGCACAAAATATAAATGTGTTGTACATGATTTAAAGCAAAGGCTTATTAATAAAATGGAAAGATAAAAAATAAAATGATTCACTTTTTTATTTGGGTCTTATTAAAACTAGCCTTCCTCAATCGATCATTAATCGCTAGCCCTAAATGCTCTTCAGGTGCCCATTCGCAGATAATGTATTGCGCCTGGCACTTATCTGCTTCACGCATGATTTTAAATAGATTCTGTGCGGCTTCTGCGCTTGAATCGTGATTAGATAGCACGAACTGTTTTTTGACCTCATAATCCTTTAATTTGTGATAATTGATAATGACGATTTCCTTTGGATACTTGTCTTTAATAAGTTCATCTATGTTGCCTACTAAAAGCGGTGTTTGAGTAGCGTAGTGACTCTTTAATTGCCCTGGTGTGGTGGGTTGGTCATGATGAATATCCACTCGAATCTTTTCATGGAGGAAGGCTTCCATTTCTTCAATACTCAAGCCACCTAATCGATGGATAGTGATTTCATCTAATCTATCATCATAGCCTACTATTGTGCTTTCTATGCCTATACTCGTCTCTCCACCATTTAGTATATAGGGAATTTTCCCATTTAATTGCTCAAAGACATGTTCAGCTGAGGTAGGGCTCACAGTTCCTGAGATATTGGCACTAGGCGCTGCTAATGGAAAATCTAGCCTATTTAGTAAATCTAACGTGAGTGTATGATTCGGTATGCGAATAGCTACCATCGAACTACCAGCAGTCACCAAATCCGAAACTAATTCAGACTTAGGAAGAAGCACGGTTAATGGTCCAGGAGAGAATTTCTGAATTAAAATTTCCAGCTTTGAGGGTAGATGAGATACATATTTCTTCATCTCTGTCACATTGGCTACGTGAAGAATCAATGGGTTGAATTGGGGACGATTTTTGACTTGATATATTTTAGACACCGCTTCTATTGACAAGGCATTCGCTGCAAGACCATAGACCGTTTCTGTAGGGATAGCTACGAGCTCTTGATTATTTATAAATTTAAAAGCTAAGTCTAAATCTAGACCAATTTGAGTTTGCATCTATTGAATCCCATTTAAGGACTAATTACTTACCTTTGAAATAGAGAATAATAGCGGCTGTAATTAGCATATTGATTAAGGAGATTGGAATCAGTTTTTTCCAGCCTAGTTCCATCAATTGATCATATCTAAATCTCGGCAGAGTCCAACGTATCCACATGAATACGAAGATAAAAAATACTGTTTTGAGCATCATAGCTCCGAAAGACAATAGAGCCAAAGGAATACCTTCGAAATGCTGCATGCCCGGGAAAGCATAGCCCCCAAAGAATAAGATAGAGATAATAGCAGAACTAACGAACATATTGATATACTCAGCAAAAAGGAAAAAGCCGAGTTTCATACTCGAGTATTCTGTATGATAGCCTCCGATCAGCTCCGTCTCGCATTCTGCCATGTCAAATGGCGCTCGATTGCATTCTGCTAGTGCACAGGTAAGGAATAAAATAAAAGCCAACGGTTGATAAAATACATTCCAGTTGAGGCCTTGTAAAGCACTGATACCATAGAGTCCGCCAGATTGCTGCGAGACTATATCTTTCAGATTCATAGAGCCTGTCATCATGACGATAGTAATGATAAGTAGACCCATAGCTAATTCATAAGATATCATTTGCGAACTAGCACGAATAGAGGAGAAGAGGGAGTATTTATTATTACTAGCCCAGCCACCTATGAGGATACCATAAATACCTACGGACAAGAATCCTAAGATATAAAGCATACCAATATTAATATCTGAAATCTGAAGAGAGATTAGCCTACCATTATGAATGAAATCAGCCCCCCAAGGTATGACTGCACTGGTCATAGTCGCTGTAAACATAGCTATACCCGGACTCACTACAAATAATATCTTATCTGCATTGGACGGGGTAAATTCCTCTTTAAAAAACATTTTAGCGCCATCCGCTAGCGGCTGAAATAGTCCGAAAGGTCCGGCTCTATTAGGGCCTATTCTATCCTGTAAAAAAGCGGCTACTTTTCTTTCCATATAGGTAGAATACATAGCTACGACGAGTGATAGGGTAAATACAGCTGCAGCGAGAGCGGATTTTTCAATGATGAAATCGAGCATGAAGACGAAACTTTATATTATTGGGCAAATTTATTAATTATCGCTCATTCAAAGGCTATTATTTGAAAAATTGAAAATTTATTTCTTTAAACTATTATGAAGCCTTTGATAGCAAAGGAGAGAGGCTGTTTGTGGAAAAACTAGTTTTAGAATAAGGGAGAAATACGTAATTTTACTATCAAATTTTAATAAAAAATTTTTATGAATCCCTTCGAACTCTATAACCCTACCAAGCTCATTTTCGGCATAGAATCTTATTTGCGAATATCTCATGAAATACCCAAAGGAGCTAAAATCCTTATGACCTATGGCGGTGGCAGTATAAAATCCAATGGCGTTTATGACCAAGTACTCGCTCAGTTAAAGGACTTTCAAGTACTTGAATTTGGTGGTATTGAAGCAAATCCTACCTTTGAAACACTTTCGAAAGCATTAGATATTATTCGTAGTGAAGGTATTACCTTTTTATTGGCTGTAGGCGGTGGTTCGGTGATCGATGGGACTAAATTCCTATCTGCAGCAGCCTACTTTGAAGGAGATAGCTGGGATATATTAAAGAAAGGAATACGGGTATCGAAAGCCATGCCATTTGGAACTGTTTTGACACTTCCTGCTACGGGTTCTGAAATGAATAGTGGAGCGGTGATCACACGAAAAGAAACAGGGGAGAAGCTCGGCATGGGCAGTCCCGCTTTATTCCCACAGTTTTCTTGTTTGAATCCTGAGGTGATCAAATCACTTCCTCAGCTTCAATTAAAAAATGGTATAGTAGATGCCTTTACACACGTACTAGAACAGTATATGACCTATCCTATTGGGGCAGAACTCCAAGATAGAATATCGGAAAGTATTCTTAAAACCTTGATCTATATTGCACCTAAGGTGATTTTCGAACCCTATAATCTGCCCATAGCCTCTAATTTTATGTGGTGCTGCACCATGGCACTCAATGGGTTGATTCAAAAAGGAGTGCCTACGGACTGGGCTACCCACATGATAGGACATGAGTTGACTGCCAAATATGATATAGACCATGCCATGACCCTAGCGATAATTTTCCCGAATCTATGGCGATATAAATTTGAAAATAAAAAAGAGAAACTAGCCCAATACGCTGAGAGAATCTGGGATATCCGTACAGGCAGTATAGAGGAGAAAGCGGAATTTGCTATTCAAAAGACCGTAGACTTTCTGCATAGCATAGAAGTGAAAACGAAGCTGAGTGATTACACAGAAAATTATAATGGTTTCTCAGACGAAGTCAAAAAAACCTTTGAAGCTAGAAACTGGATAGCACTTGGAGAGCGAAAAGATATTACTCCTGATGATGTAAAGAAAATTGTAGAGCGCAGCTACTAAAGAAAAGAACTATAATATAGAATTAAATTCCCATCCCAAGAAACTATGTAGTATCAAGGCTCAGAATCATTTTATTTATGCCTTACGTAAATATGCTTTATATTTTGGAGACCGGTCTCTCGCACATCGATTTCAAACACAGGTATAGATTTGATAAGTGGTAATAATTTCGGAAAACCAAAATTACGCGGATCAAAGTCTGGACGGCGTCTTAGAATATAGTTTCCCAGTTCTCCTAGGAAGGTCCAACCACTCTCATCCGCTAGGTCATTGACGCTTTGTTTGATGAGTTTGATAGTTTCAGGATTGACTTTATTCAATGGTTCTTTTTTTACTTTTTGCTTCTTATCGGCTAATGAGATGGTTACTATCTCTGTTTTATCAGCCTTGAGTATTTCTATATAGATAAACTTATTACAAGCAGCAATAAAGGGTTGTGGGGTTTTCTTTTCACCAAATCCTATAACTTTCATGCCTGCTTCACGCAGTCTAGTAGCTAGTCGGGTGAAGTCGCTATCGCTAGAGACGATACAAAATCCATCAACCTTTCCTGAATACAAAATGTCCATAGCATCAATGATGAGAGCGCTGTCACTGGAGTTTTTGCCAGTCGTATAGCTATATTGCTGTATAGGAGTTATGGCATTTTCGAGTAAGATATTTTTCCATCCAGATACCGTCGGCTTGGTCCAGTCAGCATAGATACGTTTAATTGTAGGGGTACCATTTTTTGCTATTTCTTCTAGCATCTCTTTCACATTGGCATAAGGTACATTATCGGCATCGATTAGTACGGCCAGTTTTTCGTCGGTCATTATTTCTTCGTTTATTTGAGTTTAAAGATAAGGTATTGAGCAGGATAGTCGCCAAATTTCTTGCCAAACCTATGGTGTGACTTCGATTAATTAATCAATTTTGTCCTTTTCAGGGAGTTGTCACATGCATAACGTAAGAATATTTTCTCATTCAAGATATTGTATTCATTATAAGGACTCTGCTATAATTATCTATCCAGTCTAATTCTAATTTTCTCTTGCAGAAGAGTTTCAAGAGAGAAAAAAATTAAATGAGCTTGTTTATCAAAGAGCTCATATGCGTGGTAAAGAAAAAATAAATATTATACTGCTAAAAAATACTAGCTTTGTGTATCTAAGTCAAATTTATCCTAAGATCCATGTTTTAGATGACTTCTGCATTATAAAAAATGAAATTATCTCAGCTAATTCTGCTAATATTTTTTACTAGTCATATACTTTCTCAAACTAATTTAGAGGTTACTCCTCTTTTTGGATCGATAATTAATCATTCTCCAAGAGTTATGAAAACGCCTATACTGGATCCTTCTTATGGCCTTAAAGTTTCATACTCGAAAAGAAGCTACAGTGGAAATACTTTTTTTAAAAAATTTCGTTATCCTGAAATTGGTGCTTCAATTAATGCTGCGAGATATGGGAATAATGATATTTTCGGGAATTCATATGGAGCTCAAGCCTTTCTTAATTTTTACCTAAAAGAAAGAAAAAGTTACAGTATTCAACTAACCACAGGTGCGGGTTTAGGATATCAAACTCAGACGTATGAAACTACCAATAAATTAAATGCTTTTATCGGGTCTCATTTAAATGCAACAATTAATGTTGAATCTTATTTAGAATTTAAGTTTACAAAATCACTAAATCTAAAACCTAGTTTCGGAATTCTTCATTATTCGAATGGAAGAATCTCGCACCCTAATTTGGGCTCTAATTATGTTTATCTAGGATTAGGATTCAGTTATAGAAAAGGGGTGTTTGATACATCAAAATTCAGGTTAAAAGAAAAAAAGATAACTAAATTCAAGAATCAATTGAGTTTCAGTCCAGGACTCTCTGATAAAGGTACTTACGAGAATAACAATACTTTACCTACCGCTATGATCATGTATCATAAAAATTTATATACGAGTGAGTTTAATGCATTTCAGTATGGATTAAGTGCTGAGTATAAAAATCTAGATTACAAAGAAAACCTATTAAAAGAAAGAGAAAATATAGATGTAGCTATGACCTTCGGGGATGAAATCTTTTTCGGGAAAACGAGCTTTCAAGCTACACTAGGTATATATTTATATTCCATCAGTCAATCCAAAAACGTAGTCTATCAGCGAGTAGGTATCAATTATAGGTTAGTAGATTTTGAAAAGATTGGAATTTCAATAGGTGCGCAACTAAAAGCTCATGGAGGCGTGGCTGAATTAGCCGAGGGTAAACTATCTGTACTTTTTTAGAACTAACATGCTAGTTTAGTATATTTTCTGACCTAGTTCTAAACCAACAATTTTACCTTTATTGAAGGTAAAGGTTTTATGCAGTAGCCCCTCTACATAAAATGACCAGACTCCATGTGGAGCAGGGCACCGATTACAAGTAGATACAACGGTTTCGGCTATTCCAGTCTCATTATTAATCCGTCTTTCTCGAATTTCTAATTCATTTAAATAGTGACTAGAATCATTTATATATTGCCCCTGAGATTCCAATTCACCACGGAGGGTATATATCCAAAAACTATCCATATAAGGGCTATACTTAGTTATTTTACGAATACAACCATTAACATGCCATTCATATTGTGCACTTGTTTTTTTATCTTGATCATATTCTATATATTCTTTTAGATTCATTTCATTGTTATATATAAAATATTTGACTACATAGTTCTGCTCGACACAGAGTTGATAAATTTCACCTAGATATTGAAACTTAATTTCCTTGAAACTTGAATCCCCGCGATTTTCAATTATTTTATTATCATGAGATAACTGAAAACTTATATTCTCAAATTCTAGTTTTTTATTCTGACTATGCAGTGCTGTGGAGATAAGAAAGCTCAGTATTATATATATTTTTTTCATGTTAATTATACGTGAAATTGAGCAATTTATTTTATCCTCACCCTTTTCAGGTCTAGTGTATTCAATACATTAGGACTAAGACCTTCAATATTGGGCTGCACGAGTCGAATGGTTTGATCATAAAATAAGGGAACGATAGGAGATTCTTCTACAAGGATCTCTTCGAGTTGTCGATAATAATTTCTTCGAGTACTCGGATTCATTTCAGATATTAATTTTTCATAGAGCATATCATATTTCGCATTTGAAAAACGGGTATAGTTCGGTGGGGAGCCATTTTTAGAATAAAAACAAGCTAAGAAGTTTTCCGCATCGGGATAGTCCGCCATCCATGAACGACGAAAAAAATCTAATTGCCCAGCCGCTGCCAGTTGCATCATCATATCCGCGGGATGAAGTTTGATCTCTACCTTAAAACCAGCAGAACTTAATTGATGGGCTAGGAGCTCTGCCATTTCTACAAAGTTATTATTAATATGAAGTTCTAATGTAGGTTTAGCTTTATCCGAATGTCCTTCTTCGGTTAATAGACGCTTTGCTTTTTTAGGCTGATAACTCAATCCTTGAAAACTGCTGTCATAATTGGGCATGGCAGAAGGCACAAACCCTTTATTGGCCGGCAGAACTAGATTGTATTTTAGATACTGAGCTAATTCATTTCTATCAATACTGTAATTGATTGCTTGGCGCAATTTTTTACTTATCATTATTGAGTGTGGATTTAGCATATCTTCTCGAACCAGAATGGCCATATACTCTGTATTGAGAAATGGCTTTTTGTATAGCTGCACTTTTTTATTCCAATTTTCATTGAGTTGACCATTTCGATCGAATACCTGCTGAATAATGCTCTGATCTAGTCCTGTGATAAAACTCAATTCTCTTTTTTCAAATGAAAATAATTCTGTTTTTTTGTTTTGATTAAACGTGATTTTGACATAGTCTAGATATGGGAGAGTCTTCCCTTCGCTATCTCGTATATGATAGTGCGGATTCTTTTTCAAGAATAATACTTCAGCATCTTCCCAGAACTTAAATGCAAAAGCTCCCGTTCCTACTGGATTTTTTCTAAACGTTTTTCCATAATAGTCTACTGCTTCTTTCGGAACGATAGCGCAATATGGCATAGATAATATTTGTAGAAATTGTGCATTCGGTTGACGTAATCGAATCATAATATGAAATGAATCGATGATCTGGAATGGAGAAAGACTATCTAATTTATTTCTCAGGACCCAAGCACCAGGTGATGCTGTTTTAGGATTTATCAATCGAAGAAAAGAATAGGCGACATCATAGGCATTGAATGATCGAGTGCTATCTGTATTTTTAAAACAGGAATTCTTGTGAAAATAGACATCTTTTTTTAATTTGAAATGATAGTTTAGTTGATTCGCTTCTACCCATGAGCTATCCGCTAATAAGGACTTCAGTTCTGCATTCGAGTCCAATATAAACAAGCCTTCGTAGATATGACTGCATGCCCACATCGTCGCTAAATCTTTAGAGAAAGCAGGGTCTAGGCTATTTAATTCTACTACTTGGTTGTATTTGAAGGTTTTTGTGTTTGTTTTTGAGTCTAAGCTACAAGAGACAAGTTTCAGGATACAAGCTGCAAGTATTGCATACTTTACCAGTCTAAAGTTAGGAGTAGGTAGTATATACAATTTAAAGTAGAATTGGGGTTTCATAACTATTAACTTGAAACTCGCAACTTGTTACTTAATAAATATCCACTGTATCATTTCCTTCCAGCTTACTTTTTTTCCATAAAGCAATATGCCTGTCTTGTATATTCTAGAAGCTAAGAAAATAAAGAAGACCATAGTCAATAGCATGATAGCCATAGACACTAAAAGCTGCCAGAGAGGGACTCCTTCAGGGATACCAAATACGACGCGACTCATCATGACTACAGGTGAGGTAAATGGAATCATACTAGCGATAACGGCTTCCGTGCAGTTGGGGTTATTGACTGATTTGCTCAGAAAGATAAAGGATAAAAATATAGGCATCATGATGGGCATCATGAGGGATTGAACATCCTGGGGGTCATCGCCAACAGAAGCTCCTACTGCTGCAAATAAAGAAGAGTAAAGGAAAAAACCACTTATGAAGTAAAATATAAATAAGCCAAATATAGGGATATAATCTATAGACTGCAACCCTTGCATGGCATGGAGAAACTCTGGATTGCTAGCTATAGAGGCGGCGGCGCTCATTGGCATGTCCGCAGGTAACGACTTTAATTCATGAATACCAAAAACTATTCCAATAGCTAGATTAATGATGAGAATGAATGATCCCCAGACGCTGAGTTGAAGAAAACTAACCATTCCTATGCCTATAATTTTTCCAAGAAGTAATTCAAATGGACGGACGCTACTGATTATGATTTCAACGATCCGGTTAGTTTTCTCTTCCATGACTCCTCGCATGACTTGCGCGCCATAAATAGTCAGTATGACATACATCATAATACCGAGCCCAAAACTCAAAGCATAGGCTATACCTTCTTTCAATTCATTTTCTTCTCCCCCTGATATAGATCTATATACTAGCTTCACAGGGCTTTTGATTTCTTCTATCTTTTTGATATCGATATCAATACGCTCAAAACGATTAGTCTCTATGATGTTTTGTAGTTTGGCTTCCAGTTTATTTTTAGTCAGCATACCTAGCTTGGTATAGGTCAGTATCTCAATTCTTCCAAAAGAAATGCTATCTGCATGACTTGGGACTATCAGTATCGCATCTATTTTATCCTCTTCCTCTATATCCTCTCGACTTGCTATGACTTTGTCGAGTGATTTGAATACGAAGTTATCTTCATTATTCAATTTTGGAAAAATAGATTGAGAACTATCAATAACGCCTATGCGATGCGTATCGGTATCGGTGGAAGTAAAAAAGAAGATCGTTCCATAAAATAGAACAATACCTATGGGTAATAATAAAGTAGATATTAGGAAAGTCTTATTTCGAATGCGAATAGAAAAATCGCGGTAGGCAATGAGAAAGATTTTTTTCATGTAGTTAATTTAAGAATTATCTCCTTTTACCAGTTCTATAAATATTTCATTTAGAGTTGGAGTATCTAAAGCCAGACTACTTAGTTCAATATCCTGATTTGAAAGGTAAGCTAAGAGCTCCTTTGTTTTTTTTCCTTCTTTTAGGCAGAATTTAAATTCTTTATTGGTAAGTTTTTCTCCACTGTATAGTTCATTTTCCGGAGGTAAATACTCCAATCTTTCGCCTTTGATTATATAGGCTCCTTTTTGAAAATCCTTTTTTGCATTCACTACTGTGTCATTGAGAATAATTTTTCCTTTATTCATGAGAACTATCTGTTCGCAAATTTCTTCTACCTGCTCCATTCTGTGTGTGCTGAAAATGACAGTAGCACCTTTTTCTGCTAGGTCATAGATTTCATTCTTGATGATATCTGCATTGAGAGGATCTAGACCAGAAAATGGTTCATCTAATATAATAAGTACGGGCTCATGAATGACAGTGCAGACGAATTGTAATTTCTGCCCCATGCCTTTGCTTACTTCCTCTACTTTTTTATCTCGCCAGCTATTCATATCCAGCTTGTCAAACCAATATTTGACTTTTTCCTTGGCTAGATTGTATGGGAGACCTTTTAGCTGAGCTAGGTAAATAGCTTGCTCCTCTGCTTTCATTTTTTTATAAAGACCTCGTTCTTCTGGCATATAACCTATGAAGCGCGCATTGGATACAAGATCCGTTTTTTGACCTTGTACATAGATTTCGCCGTGATCTGGAATTAGAATCCCCGTAATCATTCTTAGCAAGGTAGTCTTACCAGCACCATTTGGTCCTAGCAAACCAAAAATAGTCCCGCGCTCTATATCGAAACTCAGCTGATTCACCGCGAAATAATCCTTATATAGCTTGCTAACCTCTTTAACCTCTAATGCTTTACTCATTGCTTCATCCTGTTTTTCTTGTTCTTATATTTAAATGAATAACTACCCTCAACCCCTAAACCCTCAACGTTAAGATTTCCTCTTTATACTTTAAACTTTTCACTTTATACTAAATGGCTATATATCTCCCTCGCCATCTGTTCGCTATAGTTTTCTATGAAATAACTTCCGCTGCTCACGTCCTGGACGATATGCAAATAGGCTTCTTCCTGCATGAGATGAAAAATATTTCTAGCTATGCGCTGACTAAATTCTGAGTCCACTTCATTGTCATGAGGTTTGATCCATAGACCTTCGCAGCCACCAATCATAGCTGCCATAGCCTCAGTAGTTAGTTTTAGGATATTATTATCCTTGTTTTCGACTAGCTTATCTTTCAGGCCGGTCTCGCCAATGATAACATATTCCGGAGAATTTTCTTCTAGCTTGGCATGCTGAAATAAAATGGTCTTAAAAGCACGTATTTTAGCAATGTCTCTAAAGTAGTCTCCAGACATCTCTAAGTGAATAAAGGCTTTTTTTCCATTCAAACTCTGAATGAGCTTAGCCGACTCTGTAACAAACTGATCGTCAGAAATGCAATATACTTGGGCAGATAAGGCTGTATGACTCCAAGATAGTGGGTGTGGATATTTCTGGAGAAATTCTGAGATAAATCTCTCGGTCACTTCACTGAGATTTAGAAACTCGGTATGAATATAATCTAGCCTTATATCAGTAAACAAGTCAGATAATTGGGTTAAATTCCAATTTAAATGACTGAAATTCAATATGATTCCGTTTTGGCCTTGCTCCAAGGATTTAATAAGCGCTTGATTGGATGTAGAAATAGCGTTCAAATCAGGATTTGTCATTTGGAAAACGACTCTATAATCTAACGAAAAGGGAATACTGACTTGTTTTTCGGAACTAAGGTATATTGGATCTATCTTGAACCCTTCGGGTGCTTGTATCGTCAACTGCTCTAACGGGATATCCTTCAGCTCCCTTTGTATGAGATTCTGGACTTCTCTTATATTCGGTTTAGAAAATGAAATAGACATACTACAAATGTACATAAAATTTATCTAGGTCAAATTAAAAACAGAGATCCTAGATACAGTGTCACAGAGACTAGCTTATTTGATAAATTAAAATAAAGGAGACGGTCAGCTGGGATAGATTTTGCCAAAAATAATGATATCGCTGTTTCGCCTTTTTTTAGGACTATATAGCATATGTTTATTAATAAATTCCATATCATCTAATAAACCTTCAAATTTATTTTAAAGAATTAAAAATCAATAGTCTATATTTGTATTAAGTTTATAAACTTAACAGTTATGAAAAAATTAATGTTATTTACTCTTATTGCCCATTTAGGTTGGGTGACAGCCAGTGCACAATATTGTGCGAGTGTGGCAGATACTTCTATGAGACATGAAATTACGCGTGTATCTTTAAATGTTCCTGTAGGAGCATTGAATAATTCTACTGCATGTTTCTCATTATCTGGTAGTCAAGGTACTGCCTCAGGTCAGGTCAATAGGTATTCAAATTTTACCACAGATAGTTTGATGGTAAGACCTATTTTAAAAAAAGGAACTACATATAGTTTAACAGTGCATACTAGAAATTGTAATACTAGTTCGGAAGGGGGAATTCGAATTGCATATTTTGACTGGAACAATGATAAAGATTTTTTAGATACCTTAGAAAAGGTCATCATCGATGCTAACTATTCTGCAGATACTTCAAAGACAGTAAATATAGTAATACCAAATGTATTTTCCTATACAGGTAAAACTAGAATGCGTATTGTTTATCGTTTTTTGACCTCTCTAGGTCAGATGCAGCCTTGTGGACTTCCAAACAATGCTGGAGAGACAGAAGATTATGAGATAGTAATAGTCGATTGTGCAAATCAGCAATTAACTATAGTTCCTGGTACTTCTAATTTTATGACTGCATATATTAACCCAAATAATGCTAACTTGACTTATTCATACCAATGGAAAAGAAATGGCACAGTACTTTCAGGTCAAACTCAACCGGTTCTAAGTTACGGCCCTAATGATACAGGTAATTATTGTATATACGTCACTGTGAGTAATAGCTGTGTTTATGATGCTTGTCTTAAAGTAAAAGGAGGTACTTCTTCTAACGGTCCTAAATGCTCTGAATTCCGTAAAATTTTCTTTACTAAAAACGGTTCTACCTTCATATTTGCTACTTCAGGTCCTGCCACAGTGCCTGCCCAATATGCCGTTCGATATAACTGGTTGTTTAGCAATGGTCAAACCAGCACACAGAAAAATCCTTCAGTAGTTTTTACCACTTTCCCAGCTTGGACTAAGTTAAAAATATGCATCGATAGTGGTTCGACCACAATATGTTGTGATAGCTCTGTGAGAGATAGTATTGAATCTAACGCTAATCCTTGTGCTGCTTATCGCTACATCAGTTATTCGCAGAGTGGCAAAAACTTTAATTTTAGCTCTGGCATACCAGCTGGTGCCAATGCTACATTTGAATGGAAATTTGGAACGGGTGCTACAAGTGCGCAGCCTAAGCCATATTATACGTATCCAAATGCTGGATCTTATATAGTGAAGTTGAAGTATTGTTTGCGCGATAGTTCAAATGCGATTATTTGCTGTGATAGTGTCGATAAAACAGTTTATGCTGTTACTCCGCTACCATGCAATGTGAAAGCTAATTTCAAATGGAATAAGTTAGCCAATGGCCAAGTTCAGTTTACTGATTCTACCAAGCCAGATACGAGCATGTATACCTACTATTGGGTATTTGGTGACGGCACGGTTTCTACTCAGAAGAATCCTTTAAAAACCTTCGCGACCAATGGTTCTAAGACGGTTTGCCTTTATATCAAAAAATGGATGAATTCCAATAATATGTATTGTATGGATACGATATGTAAAACAGAGTCTATAACGAATGCAAGTCCATGTAATAGATTGGAGCCTAGATTCGCATGGAGCAGTACAGGAGGAGTATACACCTTTACCAACACCACCAATTTGACAGGCTTTAACTTGGTAGGAATTAGTTATGTGATTCACAACTCTAATACGACCTACACTGCCGCCAATCCTACTCATGTATTTACTACCAATGGCAATTATACAGTGACTATGACTATAGTGGCATTTGATGTGACCACAGGATTGAGTTGTACGAAAACAGTCTCTAAGACCTTCTATGTCAATACAGGCGTCTGCGGTTGTTTCAAAGCCTATAACTCATTTACTAGAACAGGTTCTATGGCTCATTTCGTCAATAATTCACAATGTGTCGATACGAATACCAAGTATCTTTATAAATTTGGAAATGGTGATACTTCGAATCAACCGAGTCCAAACTATTTCTATACACTACCAGGTTTATATAGAACGGTAATGTATATTGCCAGAACGTTATCAAACGGAGTGACTTGTAGAGATTCATTTGTCAGAATTATTCAAATCACTACGGCCAATCCATGCAAAGACAGCGGCTATGTCAATAATGCATCTCAGCCATGTCCTCAATTTATATCTCCAGTTTGTGGTTGTGATACCATTACGTATAAAAATACATGCTTGGCTTCTAGATCAGGTGTCAAGATGTTTACCAAAGGTCCATGTCCTAATGATACCAACTATGTGAAAATATGCGGTAATGTATATAGAGATATCAATAAGAATTGTGCTTATGATACATTTGATCAACCATTAAGAGAAATAACAATTAAGTTTAACACAACTCCAGTTACTTATGCATATACCAATGCATCTGGTTATTATCAGATCTATTTACCAAAAGGTAGCTATCAGATTTCTCAGGTTTTGACTTTCAGAAATCCTCCAATAAATCAATTGTGCCCTGCGTCCAATGCAGCAATTACAGTCAATGCGACTGCAGGTGGTGCGACCTATTGCAATAATAACTTCTATGATACTACGAGTTTATGTCCAGATTTGGCAGTAGGGATTTTCAAAGTAGCGAACCTAACACCTGGTTTTGTCTCTAAGAAAGCTGTTCGCTATGCGAATCGAGGAGCCATTCCTATAGCGGGTGTAGTGCTTAAATACAGATTCCTTTCTGGATTGACTGTTCTAGGTTCTACCACAGCTACCTACTCAGTCAGTGGTAATGTGATTACGTGGAATTTAGGTACACTTCCAGCCTATACGAGTGGTACGAAACTTGTCAATCTTCAAGTACCGACGACACTAGCTTTAGGTACTGCTGTAGTAGATAGTGTATGGATAGAGCCAGCAGGTGGCGACTGCGATCAGAGCAATAATTCAGCTACATACAATGATACCTGCGTAGGAAGTTATGACCCCAATGATAAAGCGGCTTCTCCTGCTGGAGATATGTCTCCTAGTGTCAAGACCTTAGATTATCTCATAAGATTCCAAAATACAGGAACAGCTCCTGCTCATAATGTGAGAATCGAAGATAAAATAGATGATAACTTTGAAAAAGCTTCTCTAACGGTCAATGATTTCTCTCACCCTATGAATTCTTATTTTGACGATAATGGTAAGATCTATTTCGAGTTTCAGAATATCATGCTACCAGATAGTGGCACAGATTACGAAGCGAGTCAAGGTTATGTGTCTTATTCTATTCAGTTAAAGGATAATCTAGCACTAGGTACTACGTTGAAAAATACGGCTGAAATCTATTTCGACTTCAACGAGCCAATTATAACCAACACTACGGTTAATACTATCGTATTGAAATCTAGCAGCGGAGTGAAAACCGAGGTTGATGGGTTGAATGTATCCATTTATCCAAATCCTACGCAAAATATAGCTACGATAGAGATCAATTTAGATAAGGCTAGTAGTATATCTTATACCTTATTTAATATCCAAGGTAAGCTGATTAGACAAGAAGAATTTGCTAACAAGGCGATAGGTAATGTCAAACAAGAAATCAACCTAGATGGTATTAATTCAGGTATTTATATTCTGAATATATCTATCAATGGAAAAGAAACTTCACTGAAGATAGTGAAAGAATAAGCTTTACTATATTCTAAATTTTTAAAAGCGGTTGTCTATAAGGCAACCGTTTTTTTTTATTGTAAGGATTATGATAAGAATCAAGAAATTGTATGAGGACTAAAATTCAAGTTTTCGTCTTTAACTATAGAAATCGAAAACAATTGGAATAATAAAGATTAAGAAAATTTGGTAGCGAGTGGGGGACTTGAACCCCCGACCTCCGGGTTATGAATCCGACGCTCTAACCAGCTGAGCTAACTCGCCAAAAAGGAGTGCAAAATTAAGATTTTTTTCTAGATTGATTCATTTTTTTATATGGATGTCACTCTCGGCTCTATAAAGACTTCTCAAATATATCTGACTCCCTTGAAGTAATTATGCTAATTCTACTTAAGTATGAGCCATTCTTCTGTATATTTGAAATTAAATTATTAAATTCTCTTTCTGTATTTATCTCTAATCTATGAGTACTAAACTAAATTAAACAAACTTGTTGGTGCGTCTTATTCTCTTTCTAGCTCTTTTTCGGCCTACTCTAGTATTATCTCAGAGTGCAGAGCTTATCATAAAGGATATAGAGACCAAAAAAGTAATCCCTGCCGCTACTATAGCTTATAAAAATAAGCCAATAGCCAAGGCAGATATGCAAGGCAAGGCCAATGTATCATTAGACTATAAAATGGTCTGGGTCTATGCTATGGGGTTTGATACTGCGGAGGTAGTGCTGGGTAGCACCCAACAAATCGTATACTTATACAAGAAAGATAATAAGTTAAAAGAAGTCACGATCAAGCCATGGATAGACGAGTATGCGAATAGCTTAATCAAAAAAATGATGGATAAGGCTAAAGAAAATCACCCGGATGTATTGGCTTCTTATCAGTTCTATACCTATAGTAAATTTACTGCAGATGCAGAGGAGGATACGTCTAAACCTAAATTGGAATCTAAGGATACCGCAGAATATAAGGAAGGCAAGGCTTTTTTGAAGAATAATAAGATGTTCGTTTGGGAAAGAGCCTCTATTTTCAAACATGATAAAAATATTGGGACAAAAAAAATACTTCTAAACTCGAATATGAGTGGCTTTAAATTGCCTATCTACGAGTTGCTCGCCATATCGCTAGATGAGGTTAATTTTCTACCTCGAATTTTCAGAGGTGATGCCTATAAGGAGTATTACTTCCGATTAGAAGATAGTTTTCAGCTAAATGGACGAAAAATCTATGAAGTGGCTTTCTTTCCATTTAAGAGGACCAAGAATAAACGCAGCAGACATGGCTATGTGCACATAGATGCTCTGACTTACGGTTGTATGGCTTATAAAGGTACTACTAAACAGGGCTTTTTTGAATTGCATAATCAACTGATAGAAAATAAGGTATTTACCAAGACGCTTTTTGTCAACTTGACCAATAGTATGGTGCAGCTAAACAACTTTAATACGAATACCATATATAAACTCAAAGTTGAAAATGTAGAAGTTCCGAAAGTCTTTACTAAAGGTGATTTTAAAGGATATGATGCGGAGATATCAGCCAGTCTCAATGATAAATCATCCGAGGACTTACTGGTCAAATTAAGAGGAGTAGACACCCTCCTAGAGCGAGAGAAGAATACCTATACAGTGCTAGATAGTATCGTAAAGAAACAGAATTTAGAGTCTAAGCTCAGACTATTTCTGGCGCTGAGAAATGGCTATGTCAGGTTTGGTAAGATTAATTTATCTATAGTAGACCTCCTTCAGTTTAACCGCTACGAAGGATTCCGTTTGACTCTCGCAGGGGAGACCAATTATAAATTTCACTCTAAATTATCTTTTAACGGACTACTGGGATATGGCTTCGGAGACCAAGTATTTAAATATAAGTTGGGTTCATCTTTTATGGTAAATTATCAGAATCAATCTAAGATATCAATACAATATGAGAATGAAGTCTATCCTGCGGGTAGGCCTTTTTCTAACCTAGGCTCCAAAATGGAAAAGTTTAATCATTTAATGAATGTCTGGTTTTTTGATAAATACTATCAATCTCAAAGTCTGACTCTAGGCTATCAGAGTGATTTACATAAATATCTAGAACAGAAATCTACCATACAATACGAGCGTGTATCGGCTAATTTCCCTTATACTTTTTTAGGACAAACGATCGATGGGCTTGAATTTGTCAATTTCAACCTCGATCTCAAATACTATCCGAAAACCAAATATGTAGTCACTCCAGAAGGTAAACATAAAATTAGTTCTAAACCCACAGTCATAGCGCTCAATTATGCATACAGGCATCCAGTTAATACGGTCTTGAATCCTTACCATACCTTAAATATAGAAGGAAAGTCTAGCTTCAAGTCACCACTCGGTAAGACGGAATTCTCTACTTGCCTAGGATATATGCATGGCTCGGGCTCGCTCATTTCGCTATTTGAAGGATTCGGGAGTTCGAATAGAAATACCAACCTTATCTCGACCTTTGGGCTTGGCTCGTACCGATATTTTGAAACCATGGAGCCATCTAGTTTTTATTCTGATCAATATGTGAGTTTGTTCGTCAAGCATCATTTACCCAATATTTCCCTCAATCCACGATATGACCTAAGACTATCTTTAATATATAAGTCTCTAATCGGAAGTCTTAGAGATCCATCTCAGCATAGTCTGCCACTAACAGCGCCTAATGAGCTTTATCAAGAAGGAGGCATAGAATGGGACGATATCATCAATAAATTCCCAATAGGTCTAGGATTTTATTATCGATTTGGCGCTTATTATCAAGGTGAATTTAAAGATAATTTTGCAGCTAGACTTCTCATAAGACTTTAAAAATTAAAAGAACATCGTATTATTTCCGCAAAGTAAAGTATATCAGCGGATGAAATAAAAGTCCATAGTGGAGGATTCGTTAAAATTACGACTAAAAAGCGCAGAAAATTTTAGTCGAGGAACGAGATAATTAAAATTTTCCGCTTTGAGGAAGATAATTTTAGAATTCGTAACGTTAGGACTTGACCTTTTTTGTTACTTTTTTGGGTTAAGCCAAAAAAGTAAATTAAAAAAAACCTTTATTATTGAAGAATTGAGAAGTTTTGGGATATTCTAAATTTTTACTATCCTATGTGCTTCAAAAAATTAGTTTTGTATTAGAATTGGATAGAATGCCTAGCTTTACCTCATAGAAAAATAGAATGTCAAACATTTAAGTTAAAACATTATCTGATAAATTAAAAAAATGAATCCGCGTCAACTCTTTCTCTCTCATATCGCTCAGACTACTCCGAATCCTCTCGGCATAGAGGTAGAGCGAGCCGAGGGAGTTTATCTTTATGGACCAGATGGTAAAGAATACATGGATATGATATCCGGTATATCGGTGAGTAATGTAGGTCACTGCCACCCTCAGATAGTACAAGCTATTCAAGAGCAGTCTGCCAAATTCATGCATCTCATGGTTTATGGGGAATACGTCTATTCTCCGCAGACCAAACTAGCAGAGGCTTTATTAGAGGTCTTACCACCGAGTTTAGATAATTTCTATTTTACCAATTCTGGAACAGAAGCTACGGAAGGAGCGTTCAAACTCGCGAAACGCTATACTGGTCGAGCAGAGATTATCTCCTGCTTTCAATCCTATCATGGCAGTACAGCAGGTGCTTTGAGTGCCATGGGCGATGAAACCTATCAAACAGCCTTTCGTCCCTTGGTGCCCGGCCATAGTCATATTCGATTTAATGAAGTGGAGGATATAGCCAAAATCACCGAACACACAGCGGCTGTCATCATCGAATTGATATCTGCTGAGAAAGGCGTCATTATTGGTGATTACAATTATTTTCAACTTCTCAGAAAGCGATGCACCGAGGTAGGTTGCCTATTGATTTTCGACGAAATACAAACGGGTTGTGGTCGAACGGGAACTATGTTTGCTTTCGAGCAATATGATGTTATCCCTGATATATTATTGATAGGAAAAGGATTCGGAGGTGGTATGCCTATCGCGGCATTTATAGCCTCACATTCGGTGATGAAAACCTTGAGTTTCGATCCTATCCTAGGACATATATCTACCTATGGAGGCAATGCGGTTTGCTGCGCTGCTGCGCTGGCTTGTTTGCGTGTTTTGAAGGAAAAAGGCTTCATTTTAGAGGTAGAAAGTAAAGGTTTATATTTACATCAAGCAATGGAAAGAATAGGATTTTCAAAAATTCGCAGAAAAGGCCTTCTCCTCGCCGTCGATCTAGATTCACAGGAGAAAAATTTCAAATTAATAGATCAATGCATTCAAAATGGCATCATTACCGACTGGTTTCTATTCAATACACAGTCCATGCGCATCTGCCCACCTCTAACTATAAGCTATGAGGAAATAGATAAGTTTATAAGGAAAATGGAGGAGGTCAAATTGAATTTTTAAATTCATAGAAATCGTTGATTTAAAATTTCATCTTTAAATCCCCAGTATATCTATAAACCCATAGTTTTGCTTCTAATTATTTAAATTTTAATTTAGTTGTATTTTGTATAAAAAAGTAACCATTAAACCGCAGCGCGAAGCTAGTCTTCAGCGATTTCACCCTTGGATATTTTCAGGTTCTATACATTCTGTAGAGAAAGGAACTAAAAATGGTGATGCCGTCATTCTCATTAATGTCAAAGGTGAAAAACTAGCTGTTGGTCATTATTTTGAAGGTTCTATAGCAGTGCGGGTCTTGAGCTTCGATGGTGATCAGTCGATAGAAGGTATCCTGAAAGACAAGCTGGAAAAAGCCTATAGCTATCGTCAGCAGTTGGGGCTAGTCGACAATACCAACACTAATTTATATCGGCTCATTCATGCGGAAGGGGATGGTCTGCCCGGTCTTATCATAGATATCTATGGACATACTGCCGTCATTCAGTGCCACACATTGGGTATGTATCAGCATCTGAGCTCCATAGAGGAGGTGTTGGTCGGTCTCTATGGTTCGGGTATTCATATTTTTGATAAATCGAGTGATCTGATATCAGAAGCAAAAGAGAAGAATTATATTCGAGGCAGTTATCAGCGGGAAAACTGGGTGGAAAATGGTTATCAATTTGATATAGATTGGGAAAAAGGGCAGAAAACAGGCTTTTTTATCGATCAGCGAAATAATAGGAAAGCCCTGCAAGCCTATTGTCGTGGTAAAAAAGTCATGAATCTATTTAGCTACAGTGGAGGATTTTCTATCTATGCGCAGGCCGCAGGGGCAGCTAAGGTGGTATCCGTAGATGCTTCTGCGAATGCTAATGAGATTTGTAAACGAAATTTCCAATTGAATTTCAATGCCGAACATGAGGCTATCACAGCAGATGCTCTGGATTATATGAAAGATATGAGCCAGGAATTTGACGTGATCATTCTGGATCCACCTGCTTTTGCCAAGCACCTCTCTGCCAAACATAAAGCCATCCAAGCCTATAAGCGCATCAATCTTCAAGCTATGCGACATATTCAGAAAGGGGGAATTTTATTTACCTTTTCCTGTTCACAAGTTATTGATGCACTAACCTTTAGAGATACCGTGGTGGCCGCTGGCATAGAGTCTGGCAGAACGATCCGCATAGTGCAACAGCTCTCTCAGCCCGAAGATCATCCTATCAATCTCTTTCATCCAGAGAGTAATTATTTGAAGGGATTGGTGCTGCATGTTGAGTAGTTTATTCTGTTTTAATATGTATTGTCAAGTCTAGTTAGGACATTGTAAGATTTACCATTTTGGCCTTAAGGAGCATTAAGTTCTTTTTTCTCTTAACTTCCTTAACTTCTTTATTGGTTTGAAAAAGTAGTCACTCTTATGGTGAAAAAGCGCAATAGCATTATGTATGTCTTAACGAAATCTCATTTTATGTCTCATGGTTATTAATTTTGTGTCTTTTGTGAGTCCTTGGTGTAACTTTGTGTTATAGCTTTACCATATAAATACAAAGAATGTACAAAGCTTTTTTCATATCTAAATGACATTTAAAATAATATATGAACCGTCCACTAGTACATCCAGCCTCAGAAAAAGAAGACCAAGCCTTCCAAGACTTGATTGAATTTTTTAATGAGACCTTGGGCTTCTGCCCCAATAGTGTCAAAACGATGTATCATAGACCAGCAATCGCCTGCTTTTATAGCATTAAATAAGGCCGTGATGGAAAATAAAGGTCGTTTGACCAGTTCCATGAAGCGATTTATAGGTTATATCCGCAGCAATCTGGCGGGCTGTAGGTATTGTCAGGCACACGCGATTCGCGCTGCAGAGCGCTATAGAGCATAATTAGATTAATTGCAGAATATTTGAGAGTTTAGAACACATTTGCTTTACAGAATTAGAGAGAGCTGCCCTTGAATGCACGTGGGCGAGCTCTATGGTCCCCGATGCAGCAGTCGACACTATAGCCGAAAACCTTCGTAAGTATTGGGATGAAGGTGAAAACGCAGAAATACTATGCGTGGTAGCACTCTTTGGCTATCTCAATCGCTGGAATGTCTCTATGGGCAAAGAAACAGAAGATGGAGCCGTGGAATCTGGAGATAAGTTCTTTAAAGACTAAGGCTGGTACACAGGGAAGCATCGGTATTAAAACTCAAAATAACTACCTACAAATTGATTCTTGGTTTTGTCACTATAGGTTTTTAGCTCATAAAGGTCATTAAGACCATATATAGGCCTATGACGAAGGATGTCATCCGCTTGCCATTTCAGGATATAAGGGTGTTTTCTCAGCTCGTCTTCTTTAGCATTATTGATATTGATTTTTAGGATACGACCTTTTTTTAAATTTAAATATGGTTTAATTTTCTGAAAGCTAGTGTCAGGAAATCGATAAAGCTCTGCTATCTGAGCTATGTCTATGTAGGCGCCTAATCCTTCTCGCTTCTCAATAAATTTTTTAGCAAAATAATCTCCTATGCCGGGCAATGCTTTCCATTCGTCTAGACCAGCGGTATTGATATCTATGGGTTTAGGTTCTGCTCTAGTATAACTTTTGGATTCTTTGGAGTAGGAAGAAGCCTCGCTTTGGATGAGAATATAGGGCGCTAGTCTATGATATAAATCAGGGGCGACACTATATATTTTTTTGACATCTTCTTTACTTCTAAATTGTCCACCTTTCTTACGGTAGTTGATAAGGATAGTGGCAGTCTTCGCGCTAAAGCCCAATCGAACTAGTTCATCGTGACTGGCGGTGCTGGGATAGAAAGGAAAAAGGGATGAGGTTGTATTCTGAGAATGAAACGTTGCAGCTGCTTCCTTGTCATTAGTAGTTGAGTTAGATTTTACAATTTCTAGAGTATCTGGCGCAGTTAAATATTGATTATCCAGTATATAGAACCCTAGTTTGATGGCAAGGCTAAAAGTTAGAATTAGTCCAACAGTTTTTCGTTCCTTAGCAATGATATCGGTCAATTCATTGACTAATTTTTTTAGATTTTCAGCATTCATATTTCCCGATATAAATGGTTAATTTATGCTTATCTAAGGTATCGATCCAGATAGTCTTGGATTTGATTATTTTTTATTTTAGAATAAATCTCTTTGTCCTTGGCCATTTCTTCTAGCATAGCATATTGTTTTTTACCTATGTCATATGCAAAGGCATATGACTCATTGGAAAACGATACATACTGATACATAGAGGTATAGTTGTAAATAGGATTTTCCATGATTTCGTGCTCTATATGCTTCATCTCCAGAAATTCTGGTATCCCCACCTTATCTCTCATTTCGATAAAGTTATCCAAAGCCATCTGGGCTATAGCATCCCCATTTTCTTTTCTTTGCTGAGAATAGGCTTGAAACAATTCGTTTTGGTCTGGATATATATCGATGAGTTCGTCTAAAATTCTCGCATCTTCAAACCCACAATTCATGCCTTGACCGAAAAATGGAACTATGGCATGAGCTGCGTCTCCTAATAGCAAGGAGTTTTTATGATGCCATGGATAACATCTTACCGTAACCAAAGCCGATGTCGGATTTTTAAAGAAATCTTTTATAAGACTGGGCATAAGCGCAACCACATCTGGAAAATATCGAT
>Ga0222712_10001086_pt1 | contig 34857 bp, 27 predicted proteins | sample C33_657DmetaG_FD_165043 | JGI IMG/M metagenome (GOLD analysis project Ga0222712, IMG submission 165043) | Estuarine water microbial communities from San Francisco Bay, California, United States - C33_657D | ecosystem: Environmental > Aquatic > Marine > Unclassified | place: USA: California...
CAGACAGACCGTGTTGGGCTGTCTTGGTTTGCTCGTTCATCAACCGACCGCGCCTTCCATCTGCATTTCGATCAGTTTGTTGAGTTCCAGTGCGTACTCCATCGGCAATTCTTTGGCGATTGGTTCGATGAATCCACGAACGATCATGGCCATGGCCTCGTCTTCTGCCATTCCGCGCGACATTAGATAGAAAAGCTGCTCTTCGCTAACGCGAGAAACGGTTGCTTCGTGACCCATAGAGACGTCGTCTTCGCGAACGTCAATCGCTGGGTAGGTGTCGCTTCGTGAAATGGTGTCAACCAGCAGGGCGTCACAGCGAACTGTGTTTGCGCTGTGGTGCGCTCCCGGGTTCACTCGAACTTCTCCGCGGTATGAAGTGCGGCCGCCTCCACGTGCGATCGACTTTGAAACGATCGACGACGAGGTGTATGGCGCAAGGTGAATCATCTTGGCGCCGGCATCCTGGTGCTGGCCCTCGCCGGCAAAAGCAACCGAAAGAGTTTCGCCACGGGCACGCTCACCAGCAAGGATGACCGCTGGGTACTTCATGGTGACCTTCGAGCCGATGTTTCCATCGATCCATTCCATAGTTGCGCCTTCGTGCGCAATCGCACGCTTGGTAACCAGGTTGTAGACGTTGTTAGACCAGTTCTGAATGGTCGTGTAGCGAACTCGAGCGTTCTTCTTCACGATGATTTCAACGACAGCCGAGTGCAGCGAGTCGCTCTGGTAAATCGGAGCGGTGCAACCTTCGATGTAGTGAACGTATGAGCCCTCGTCGGCAATGATTAGGGTTCGCTCGAACTGACCCATGTTTTCGGTGTTGATTCTGAAGTAGGCCTGAAGTGGAATCTCGACGTGAACGCCCTTCGGCACGTAGACAAATGAGCCACCCGACCACACCGAGGTGTTCAAAGCAGCAAACTTGTTGTCTCCGGCTGGGATGACGGTGCCAAAGTATTCTTCGAACATTTCTGGGTGATCTTTAAGGGCGGTGTCGGTATCTAGAAAGATGACACCCTGAGCTTCGAGTTCTTCTTGAATCTGGTGGTAGACAACTTCAGATTCATACTGAGCGGCCACGCCTGAAACCAAGCGTGAACGTTCTGCCTCTGGGATGCCCAGACGCTCGTAGGTGTTTTTGATGTCGTCTGGCAGATCTTCCCAAGAGGTGGCTTGCTTCTCGGTTGATCGCACGAAGTACTTGATGTTGTCGAAGTCGATACCCGACAGATCGCTGCCCCAGTTCGGCATCGGCTTCTTGTTGAAAAAGTCGTAGCCCTTGAGTCTGCGCTCGAGCATCCAAGTTGGTTCTGATTTGCGACCCGAAATGTCGCGCACGACGTCTTCGCTGATGCCGCGCTTAGCGCTGGCACCGGCTGCATCTGGATCGCTCCAGCCGAATTCGTAGACTCCGAGGCTATTTAGCTCTGGACGGTCAATGATGATGTCGTTCAACGACAACCCTCCTTGTGTTCATGTGCCTCAACCAGCAGTCAGCTGGGTTTGTTCCCGCTAGAACAGGGCCCTAACGGAATAACCCGTAGCGCCCTCGTGTAAGACTTGTAGTGAGCAAAAGCTCTCGGGCACCGGTGCCCAAAAAGTTTCGAAAATCCAGCAGGATTGCTCTCAAGTTTAGACGAGCGAACCAATTGGCGATAGCCCCAAGGGTAGGTATTTAGGTGCGTGTTTCAGAAATCGGCTCAAAAGTAGTCGATTTGGTCTTCGCAAAGAGCAAATTGCGCCTGTACGTTTGGCTTTCGCTAGTCAGTCAGATATTGATCGTGGTAACTGGCGGTGCAGTGCGCCTGACCGCAAGTGGTCTCGGATGTCCGGAATGGCCGATGTGTACCGAAGAATCGCTGGTAACCGTTCCAGAAATGGGTATTCACGGAATCATCGAGTTTGGCAACCGTCTGCTCACTTTTGTGCTCGTCATCATCGCGGTGCTGACCTTATTCACCGTTTTTCGCAATGCGAGACGTGGTCGCGGGCTTCGCTGGCCAGCGGCGGCGCTTCTAGCCGGCATCCCAGCTCAGGCGGTTATTGGTGGCATCTCGGTTTGGACCAACCTGAACCCATGGGTGGTCGGCCTTCACTTCGTGCTGAGCGGTGTACTAATCGCCATTGCTGCTCTTCTTCTGTTTCGCACCTATCAGCCTGTCGTTGGGCCGGTCAGCGAGGTCAGGTGGCGATTGTCCCCCGCGATTGCCGTGGTGGGTTGGGTTTCGGTGCTCATCGGCGTAATGGTTACCGGCGCTGGCCCACACTCTGGCGATGCGGAAAGCCCGAGAAACGGTCTCGATCTCGAACTTTGGCAGCATTTTCACTCGTACCCCGGCTATTTGCTCTTGGGGCTAGCTTTCATTCAGCTGATCTTGACCCTTCGCTCGGAGCGAAATGTGTTTTCGAGTTGGCAAAGCCGAGTTAGCGTTTTGTTGGTCGCAACCATTACCTTGCAGGCGATAGTCGGCATCTTTCAAGCTCGGATGGGTGTACCCGCCATTCTCGTCGGCATCCACATGTTCGGAGCCTCGGTCGCGATCGCATTGTTGAGCCTGCAGTGGTTGGTTACTTCGGGCAGAAGATTCGAATAAATGGCGAGCATTTTCTGGTTTCGTCGCGACCTTCGACTTGAAGATCACCCAGCACTGAACCTCGCCATCGAATCTGCCATTGCAGATGGTGACGGCGCTGTCTATGGGGTGGTCAGCGAAAGCGACTACGTGTCTCTTTCAACCCTGTCGCCAATCAGACAAGAGAGCATGTACGCCTCTTGGCGAGCTCTCGACGCTCAGCTTGGCTCAGGCCTAACTCGTGTTGCAGATACGCTTGAAACGATCATTAGCCGCGCGAAGTCACTCAAGGTTCAGAAAATTTTCGTCAGCGCAGCCTATGACCCACTGTCGGTGGCATTCATGAAAAATGCTCGGCAGGAACTCGAGGCAGTCGGCCTCGCCTTGGTCGTTGGCCCTGGCAACTATGCCGTTCCTCCGGGCAAGGTCGTAAAGCCAGACGGCACGCCCTACCGGGTCTACACACCCTTCTTCAAGGCCTGGTTTGAACTAGCCAATCAAGAACCGGTCGTGTTGACTCCAGGTGGTTCTTTCAAGCGTCTTGATGATCACCTGGGGTTTGACTCCCCCGATTACCCAGCAAGTTTCGAAGGCGTAGCTACTGACCCCGAACAGATTGGCCGAGTTAGAGCCGGTCAAGAGTTCGCCACGAGAACTTTCGAGTCATTTCGCAGACGCGGCGCGCTCTTCGCCTACCAAGAGCAACGCAACCGTGCCGACCTCTCGGGAACCTCACACCTCTCACATGCGCTCGCACACGGAGAGGTGCATCCGCGCTCGCTTTTGGCGCAGCTTGGATCGTCACCCGACGAAACTACTTTTGCGAAAGAGCTGGCCTGGCGTGAGTTTTATGCAGATGTGCTTTGGCGCAACCCGTCATCGCTGACCGACTACCTGCAACCACGTTTCGCCGAAATGCGTTACGACGATGGCACAGATCTTGGTGAAGCACGGCTCGCGGCCTGGAAATCCGGTCGCACCGGTTACCCGATGGTCGATGCTGGGATGCGCCAGCTTTTGTCAGACGGTTGGGTTCACAACCGCGTTCGCATGATTGTGGCCTCGTTCTTGGTCAAGGACTTGCACCTCGAGTGGCAGCGCGGTGCCGATTGGTTCGAACACTGGCTGACCGACTTTGACCCTGCATCAAACGCGCACGGGTGGCAGTGGACAGCGGGATGCGGGACCGACGCATCTCCCTACTACCGCGTCTTCAATCCAATTCTTCAGGGGCTAAAGTTTGACCCGAATGGTGACTATATACGCAAATACGTGCCCGAACTTCGCCACATTGACGGCGCTGCCGTTCATGAGCCTTGGTTGCTCATAGATGGTCTGGCAAAGGGCTATCCAGCGCCAATTGTCGATCATTCCGACGAGCGTAACGAATCGCTTGCGAGATTAGCTGAGATAAAGGTCGGCTAGAGCGCGAAGTGCAGAATCGGGTCTAGCGCAACGGCGATGAATAGCACTGTGAGATAGCTGATCGACCCGTGAAAGAGTCGCATAGGGCTTTTGGGTTCGCTGGTCTTGCTCTCGTTGTAAAGTCGCGTCGCCTCAACCAAGAACCAAATTCCTGTCGCGAATGCGGTAACAGTGTAAATCCAGCCCATATCGGCAGCGGGAATTAGCAACAGGGATGACACCACTAGCGCCCAGGAATAGAGCACGATTTGAATGCCTACGGTTCTGTGCGAGCGCACCACTGGAAGCATCGGAACCCCGGCTGCGCTGTAGTCATCTTTGTAGCGCATCGACAGCGGCCAGTAGTGCGGCGGGGTCCAAAGGAAAATGACTAGAAACAAAAGCCAAGGGGCTACCGACAAAGAGTTAGTGACTGCCGCCCATCCGATCAGAACTGGCATTGCACCGGCAGCACCACCCCAAACGATGTTTTGAGGGGTTCGCCTTTTGAGTAGCAGTGTGTAAACCAACACGTAAAAGAGGATGGCCGCGAGTGATAGAAAAGCCGCCAGCGGATTAGCGAAAATCCACAGCCAAGCGACTGAGAGAAACCCGATGATCCAGGCAAACCAAAGCGCTTCGGTTTTGCTCAACTCGCCGGTTACAAGAGGTCGATTCTTGGTGCGCCCCATGATTTTGTCTATGTCTGCGTCGATGTAGCAGTTGAAGGCGTTTGCAGACCCCGCCGAAAGGGCTCCACCGACCAAAGTTGCCAGCACCAACCAAAGGCTCGGAAAGAGAAGCCTGAGCAAGCACCATGGTCGGAACCGTGGTCACCAAAAGCAATTCGATTACTCGAGGCTTGGTGAGTGCGAAATATGCACGGAGTTTGCGAAGAAAAGTGGCCTTCGGGCTCACTTTTGGGGTGGTTTTTTCGCTCTGCATCACGCTCAAGTCTAAATGAAATCAAGGGAGCGTTATTCCCTCGTAATAAATCGCACGGGTATAGACTTCTATTGAACCGTGCGAGCAAATCTATGCCCCGTTTCGAGTTATCAACTTGGCGAAGAAGCCACCGAATATTCATTTGCTTTCGTAGCGCTAGAAAATAAGGAGCTGTTTTGTCAGCATTCCAGTGGTCAGACCTCGATTCAAAGGCAGTCGATACAGCACGCGTGCTTGCTGCCGATGCCGTCGAAAAAGTTGGTAACGGACATCCGGGCACTGCTATTTCGCTCGCGCCAGTGGCCTACCTCTTGTTCAACAAGGTAATGCGACACGACCCGAAAGATGACCGCTGGATTGGGCGTGATCGCTTCATTCTGTCGGTGGGTCACTCATCACTCACCATTTACAACCAGCTGTTTTTGCACGGATACGGCCTAGAGCTCGAAGACCTCAAGTCGTTGCGCACCTGGGGTTCGGCCACTCCTGGCCACCCAGAGTACGGCCACACCAAAGGTGTAGAAATCACCACCGGTCCCCTAGGCCAGGGCCTTGCCTCGGCAACCGGATTCGCTTACGCGTCGAGATTTGAGCGCGGTTTGTTTGACCCAGAAACTGCGCAGGGTGAGAGCCCGTTCGATCACTTCGTCTATGTGATCGCCGGCGACGGCGACATGCAAGAGGGTGTTACCTCTGAGGCTGCCTCACTTGCCGGTCACCAGCAGCTCGGAAACCTCGTGGTCATCTACGACTCAAACCAGATTTCTATCGAAGACGACACCAACATTGCTTTCACCGAAGACCTGACCGCTCGCTACAACTCATACGGCTGGCACACCCAGACCATCGACTGGAAAAAGACCGGCAACTATGTCGAAGACGTGCGCGAACTTTATGAGGCAATCGAGAAGGCTAAGGCCGTCACCGACAAGCCTTCGCTGATCACCCTTCGCACCATCATCGGATGGCCGTCACCAACGAAGCAGGGCTCTGGCAAGGTTCACGGCTCAAAGCTCGGCGCTGAAGAACTTGCCGGCCTAAAGCAGGTTCTCGGTTTCGACCCAGAGAAGACTTTTGAGGTTGCACCTGAGGTGTTGGCCCACACCCGTGGCTACCAGGCACACGCAGATTCTGTTCGCGCAGAGTGGCAGGTTGGATTCGACAAGTGGGCTCAGGCCAATCCAGAAGCCAAGGCACTACTTGAGCGCATGGAGCGCAAAGAAGTTCCAGTAGGTCTCGAAGCAGCACTTCCTGTATTCGAAGCCGGCACAGAACTAGCCACCCGCGCAGCCTCTGGCAAGGTAATCAATGCCATCGCCGCGGTTATGCCTGAACTCTGGGGCGGATCGGCCGACCTCGCCGAGTCAAACCTGACCACCATCAGCGGCTCAAAATCATTCGTGCCCGAGCAGTGGTCTACTCACGAGTGGTCAGGCAACAAGTACGGTCGAGTTCTTCACTTTGGTATTCGCGAACACGCCATGGGTTCGATTCTTAACGGAATCGCTCTGCACGGTAACACTCGCGTGTTTGGTGGAACCTTCTTGATCTTTAGCGATTACATGCGTCCAGCAGTGCGCCTAGCTGCGCTCATGGGTGTGCCTTCGATCTTTGTTTGGACCCACGACTCTGTCGCACTTGGTGAAGATGGCCCGACCCACCAGCCAATCGAGCAGATTGCCTCGCTTCGAGCCATTCCAAACCTCGACATGGTTCGCCCGGCCGATGCCAACGAAACTTCATACGCCTGGAAGACGATTCTTGAACGTCGTAACAACCCAGCCGGTATCGCTCTAAGCCGTCAGAACCTTCCGGTGTTCAACCGCACGGATGCCGATGCCACAGGCGTCGTGTACGGCGCAGCCAAGCACACCGAAAAGGGTGCCTATGTTTTGGCTGAGGCTGCCAACGGCAAGCCCGAAGTGATTCTGATCGCAACCGGGTCTGAGGTTCAGCTGGCTGTGTCGGCCCGTCTAGAACTTGAAGCAGCCGGCATTGCCACACGTGTCGTTTCTGCTCCATGTGTGGAGTGGTTCGACGAGCAGACCGCGGAATACCGCGAATCGGTGCTGCCAGCATCCGTGAAGGCTCGCGTATCGGTTGAAGCCGGCCTCAGCCTCGGATGGTCAAAGTACGTCGGAGGGTTCGGCGAGAGCGTCTCGATTGAGCACTTCGGAGCATCCGCCGACTACGCCACGCTGTTCCGTGAATTCGGCATGACCGTCGAAAACGTGGTTGCGGCAGCCAAAACTTCACTCTCAAAGATTTAAGTCTGATTGGTTTAGGAAAGAAGAAAAATGAACAGCCCACTTGCACAACTCGCAGCCAACGGCGTGAGCATCTGGCTAGATGACCTATCACGTAGCCGAATTCGTTCGGGCGCTCTTGCCGCGCTAATCGAAAGCCGCTCGGTTTCTGGTGTCACCACTAACCCGACGATTTTTGCTGGGGCTTTGTCTAAGGGTGAGGGCTACGGCGATCAGGTAGCAGAACTTGCCGCCCGCGGAGCTTCGGCAACAGAGGCGATTTTTGAAATCACCACCCAGGATGTCGCCGAGGCTTGCGACATTTTCGCCGGTGTCTACCGCGATTCGAATGGTTTCGATGGCCGTGTTTCGATCGAAGTTGAGCCAGGTTTGGCCAACGACACCGAGGGTACTGTCGCTCAGGCGCTCGAGCTTTTCGCCAAGGTGAACCGTGAAAACGTAATGATCAAAATTCCGGCCACCAAGCCTGGCCTTTCGGCTATCACCCAGGTCATTGGTGCTGGAATCAGCGTGAATGTAACTCTGATCTTCTCGTTGACCCGCTACCACGAGGTCATCGAGGCCTACATCCAGGGCGTCGAACTGGCCAAGGCCAACGGTCACGACCTAAGCAAGATTCACTCGGTCGCTAGTTTCTTCGTTTCTCGCGTAGACCTCGAGATCGATTCAAGACTTGCCGCAGTCGGCACCGGGGATGCGCTGTCGCTCAAGTCAAAGGCCGCCCTAGCAAACGCTCGCTTGGCCTACCAGGTCTACGAGCAGGACTTCGACAACGCCAGATGGAGCGTACTAGCCGCTGCCGGAGCAAACAAGCAGAGACCACTTATGGCCTCTACCGGTGTCAAAGACCCAAACCTTTCAGACACTCTGTATGTGACCGAATTGGTAGCCCCAGACTTGGTCAACACCATGCCTGAAAAGACCATGGAGGCTGTCTTCGACCACGGTGTGGTTCCACAAGACAGCATCCGCTCGAAGTACGAAGAGGCAAACATGATTCTGCTCGCAGTCACAGCGGTTGGCGTCTCATACGACGAAGCAACCGAAAAGCTCGAAAAAGAAGGCGTCGAAAAGTTCAACGTTTCTTGGAACGAACTTGTCGAGAGCGTTTCAAACGCGCTTGAGGCAGCCAAGTAATGGCTCTTTCAATTTCAGTGTCGGGTGCAGCTAAAGCTGCAGTCGAGCAAAACATTGGAGCACTGGTTGCAGATCGCGTAGCTAGCCGCATCGCCGCCAAGGACTTCACACTATGGGGCAAAGATGCTGAAGACGAATCATCAAAACGACTCGGCTGGGTAACTTCTGCCAATGACTCGCAGGTCCTTGTGTCGGGCATCCTCGCTCTTAGAGCCGAGTTTGCAGGCAAGGGTGTCGACCGCTTTGTGCTTTGTGGCATGGGTGGGTCTTCACTCGCGCCAGAAGTAATCACCGCGACCGCCGGTGTGGCCCTTGTGGTTCTCGACTCAACCGACCCCTCGCAGATTCAAGACGCTCTAAATGGCGCAATTTCTCGCACCGCCATAATTGTCTCGTCGAAATCTGGTTCAACCGTTGAGACCGACTCACAGAAGCGAATTTTCGAAAAGGCATTCACAGACGCTGGCATCGATAAAACCGATCGCATCGTCATTGTTACCGATCCAGGTTCGCCGATGGAAGCTGCCGCTAAGGCCGATGGCTATCGTATTTTCAATGCTGACCCAACGGTTGGTGGCCGCTATTCCGCACTCACCGCTTTCGGTCTTGTGCCTTCTGGTCTAGCCGGCGCCGACATTCAAGCACTACTAGACGAAGCCAACTCTGTTGCAGCGAAACTAGCCAGCGACTCGAAAGACAACCCGGCACTGGTTTTGGGAGCTGCTATGGCTCGCACCGCAAGCGCCACTGGTTTCAAAGACAAGCTAGGGCTCGTCGATGTCGACTCCCCCATTGTTGGTTTTGGTGACTGGGCTGAACAGCTCATCGCTGAGTCAACCGGAAAGCTCGGCCTAGGCGTTTTGCCGGTTGTTCTTGCGACTGACAGCTCAGAGCTTGCCTCTGCACCAGCCGACCTATTGGTGGCTAAAATCTACGCCGAGGCAACCGAAGCAACCGGAGATGAGGTGGCGGTTTCGGGCGCACTCGGAGCTCAGTTTTTGCTCTGGGAATATGCCACCGTGGTGGCTAGCCGCCTGATCGGTATCAACCCGTTCGACCAGCCAGACGTCGAGTCGGCAAAGATTGCAGCTCGAGGCATGCTCGAACAGCGCGCCGAGGATACTGCTCCGGCTTTCGAGGCAAACAATGTAGAGGTTCGCGCACAGGCGCTAAACCTTGGCGAGAGCGACACCTTGGGCTCGGCCATCCGTGCGCTTTTTGCCAGCCTGGATGCTGACGGCTACGTCTCGGTTCACGCTTACCTAGATCGCACCAGCGCTCCTGAGGCGGCAGGGCTGCGCGATGCTTTGGCCGCAGCTTCGGGTCGACCTACCACCTTCGGTTGGGCTCCGCGTTTCTTGCACTCGACCGGCCAGTACCACAAGGGTGGCCCGCGCCAGGGTGTTTACCTGCAAATCACTTCGAGCACCGAAACCGACATCTCGGTACCAGGTCGCGATTTCTCGTTCGGAGAACTCATCGCCTCACAGGCCGCTGGTGATGCTGCTGTGCTCGCTGCTCTAGGCCGCCCGGTTCTTACACTTACGCTTAGAGATGTCGCAAGCGGCTTGAACGCTATTCGAAACGCCATCGGCTAAGGAGCTATTTCAAGTGCCAGTCAAACTCGGTCCGGGCATCAACCCGCTTCGCGATCCAGACGATCGCAGACTGAATCGCATCGCCGGCCCAAGCGGCCTCATCATCTTCGGTGTAACCGGTGACTTGAGCCGCAAGAAGCTCATGCCAGCCGTGTATGACCTGGCTAATCGTGGCCTACTACCCCCTGGTTTTGCACTCATTGGATTTGCTCGCCGCGAGTGGGAAGATCAAGATTTCGCGCAGGTCGTGCATGATTCGGTTCGAGAGCACGCCCGTACACCTTTCAGTGAAGAGGTTTGGCAGCAGCTATCTCGCGGTATTCGCTTTGTGCAGGGCGAGTTTGACGATGACGAGGCTTTCGATCGACTCAAAGAAACCATCGCCGAACTTGACCGTCAGCGAGGAACCAACGGAAACCATGCGTTCTACCTGTCGATTCCACCCAAGGCCTTTCCGCTGGTATGTAAGCAGTTGAGTCGTTCGGGACTGGCAGATCCCAAAGCCGATCAGTTCCGCCGCGTGGTGATTGAGAAACCTTTCGGTAGCGACCTAAAAACCGCTCGCGAATTGAACGCGGTTGTTGAATCGGTTTTCCCGCCAGACTCGGTGTTCCGCATCGATCACTACCTCGGCAAAGAAACCGTACAGAACATTCTTGCCCTGCGTTTTGCAAACCAACTTTTTGAGCCAATCTGGAACTCGAACAGCATCGACCATGTTCAAATCACCATGGCCGAAGACATTGGCGTTGGCGGTCGCGCAGGTTATTACGACGGAATCGGCGCGGCTCGAGACGTAATTCAGAACCACTTGCTTCAGCTCCTTGCTCTCACCGCAATGGAAGAGCCTGTCTCATTCGACGCCTCAGATCTGCGCGCCGAAAAAGAGAAGGTTTTGTCGGCCGTACGCCTGCCTAAAGACCTTGGAAAATACACGGCACGCGGCCAGTACGCCGGAGGTTGGCAGGGTGGCGAAAAGGTCACCGGCTTCTTGAGCGAAGAAGGCATGAACCCCAAGTCGGTCACCGAGACATATGCCGCTATGCGCCTAGACATCGACACTCGCCGCTGGGCAGGTGTGCCGTTCTATCTTCGCGCCGGTAAGCGTCTAGGTCGCCGGGTCACCGAGATCGCCATCGTATTCAAGCGCGCTCCTCAGCAGCTATTCGAGGCGAGCCAGACTTCTCAACTAGGCCAGAACGCCCTAGTTATTCGCGTCCAGCCAGATGAGGGTGTGACCATTCGTTTCGGTTCTAAGGTGCCTGGGGTTGGCATGCAGGTTCGCGACGTAACCATGGACTTCGGCTATGGACACGCCTTCACCGAAGCTAGCCCCGAAGCATATGAGCGTTTGATTCTCGATGTGCTGCTCGGCGACCCACCGCTGTTCCCTCGCCACGAAGAGGTCGAGTTGTCTTGGAAGATTCTTGACCCGATTGAAGAGTATTGGGCCAAAAAGGGTAAGCCAGAGCAATACCGCCCAGGATCCTGGGGTCCTGCCTCGGCAGACCAAATGATGGCCCAGGATGGCCGTGCTTGGAGGATCCCGTGATCGTCGACCTACCCAACACAACCGTTTCGAAGGTTTCGAAGTCCCTCGTTCAGATTCGTGAGCAGGGCGGAGCCGTCGCGCTCGGTCGCGTGCTAACTCTGATCATCTCCACCGACTTCAAAGGCATTGAGACGGCCATTCAAGCCGCGAATGACGCATCGCGCGAGCATCCGTGCAGAATTTTGGTTCTTGCCGACGACAAGGGCGCTTCAAAGAAGTCGGCCCGCTTGGATGCACAAATTCGAGTCGGCGGCGATGCTGGCGCATCAGAGGTAATCGTTCTGAGAGCCCACGGAGAAGCGGCCAGCGACCCACAGGGGCTCGTAACCGGTCTGCTACTGCCTGACGCGCCCGTCGTAGCCTGGTGGCCAAATGAGGCACCTGACAAGGCCGCAACTTCGCCAATTGGCCAGATTGCCACTCGAAGAATTACCGATGCGGCGAGTCAGAAAGATCCGCACGGCTACCTCGTGCACTTGGCCAAGAGTTACACACCTGGTGACAGCGACTTCGCTTGGACTCGCCTAACCCTTTGGCGCGCTCAGTTGGCCGCCATTCTTGACCAGCCGCCATACGACGCCATTACGTCGATTGAAGTAACTGGAGCGGTTGACTCCCCCAGCACCGATTTGCTTGCGGCTTGGCTCGAGCTTCAACTCAAAGTGAAGGTATCGCTCATTCGCACCTCGCGCGGCAAGCTCGTTAGCGGCATTCGAGGTGTGAAGTTGGTCAGAAAATCGGGTGATATCGAGATCGTCCGCAACGTTCCTGATGTGGCCACTTTGATTCAGCCAACACAGCCGACCCGAGAAATCTCGCTTCCGCGTCGCGGTTTGCGCGACTGTCTCAGCGAAGACATGCGTCGACTTGATCCTGACGACCTCTTCGGCAAGGTGATCACCAAAGCATTTTCGGCTAAGACACCGAAGCCAACAATTACGAAAACCAAACCGGCGGCAAAGAAAAAGAAGTGAACCGGCCAATAGTCAATCGCCTGCCCGACGGCGCTGCAGTGGCAGATGCCGTAGCTGCTGCGGCACTCGAAAAACTAGCGTCGGTTTTACGGCTCAAGCCACAAGCTCATTTCGTAGTAACGGGTGGAACCGTCGGTATCGCGAGTTTGGCAAGTTTGGCCAGGCTCGACGACGGTTCGGTCGATTGGTCTCGAGTACACGTTTGGTGGGGCGACGAAAGATTCGTCGAGCAGGCGTCTGGTGACAGAAACGCCGTGCAGGCTCGAAACGCGTGGCTGAATAATTGCGCAGTGCTAGCAGAGAACATCCATGAGTTTCCGGCCTCAGACCAAGGATTAGATATTCACGCCGCTAGCCAACTTTTCGAACAAGAACTCGCTCGTTTTTCGAGCGCGGATGCTGCGTACCCCGAGTTCGACCTACTGTTGCTGGGCATGGGCCCTGATGGCCACATCGCCAGCCTGTTCCCTGGTCAAGAGCATGATCCCGAGGCTGTGGTTGTTGCAGTAGAGGATTCTCCAAAACCCCCACCGATGCGCCTCAGCCTCAATTACGGCGTGATTAATGCAGCATCCGAGGTTTGGTTCACTGTCGCCGGAGCTGACAAAGCTGACGCGGTTTCGGTGGCTTTCGGTGATGATCCGCAAAGTTTGCCTGTTGGAAGAGTTTCAGGGAAATTACGAACGGTCTGGTTTTTGGACCAGACCGCCGGTGCTAGAACTTGGGGTTGTTAGCCTTACTTTTCAGAAGCTGCTTCTCGCCTAGACCTGATTGATTCAATTGCCTCTTCGAGAAGCTCTTTTGCTTCCACTTCGGTTCTACGCTCTTTCACATAGGCCAAATGCGTCTTGTAAGGTTCGTGCTTAGCAATTTGCGGTGGGTTATCTTTGTCGGTGCCAGCGGGAAGACCGCAGTTTGGGCAATCAATTTCGACCGGAATCTCTTCTGGCTCAATCGTCGCCGCATAAGCCAACTTATTAACGTGACCGCTAAAACAGTAATAACTGATGGTGAAGCGTTCGGCTTTGAAGCCTCGGTCTCGCTCGCCCATTGGCCCCGAGCCAACGCGGGATCCTCGGATTGCCGAACCGCCTGTGGTGCTCATGCGTTTAGACCAGGTTGAAGCGCTGGAACAGACCAAGGGTGATAATGATTGCCACCCACACAACGCCGAGAATGATGGTGATTCGGTTTAGGTTTCGCTCAGCCACACCTGATGTCTGCATTGTGGTTGTTACACCACCGCCGAACATGTCAGAGAGCCCGCCACCGCGACCTTTGTGCAGCAGGATTAGCAGCGTCAGCAAAAGGCTGATGATGCCCAAAAGCACCTGCAGTGCGATGTTGATTCCGTTCATGTCTTCCTAACTTATTACAGACTAGACGATTATAAATCTAGATGCTTCTGGAAACGAGCGATGCCACTGAACTCGACGGCGTCCAGGCTTGCCCCTCCAACTAGAACACCATCAACTTCGGGGCTTCTCAAAAAGCCGGCGACGTTTGCAGCCTTGACCGAGCCGCCGTAAAGAATGCGGGTTTTGTTTGCAACATCCTCTGAAAACTCGGCTGCAATAGCGTCGCGAATTTTCTTGGCAACAGAGGCCGCCTGTTCTGGCGTTGCAATCTGCCCGGTGCCGATAGCCCACACCGGCTCGTAGGCCATGACAAACTCACCGAGCGATTCGTGGCCGGAAAGAGCGGCGAGAGTCTGTCGCACTGGAACCGCAGCGGCACCCTCAGCTTCAAGCTCTTCAAGTGTCTCGCCCACACAGATGACAGGCACGAGGTTGTGTCTAAACGCAGCGGCAACCTTGGCCTGAACTACCTCGTCGGTTTCGTTGTGGTACTGACGTCGCTCGCTGTGTCCGATTAGAACGTAGTCAATGGCAAGTTTCTTTAGGGCCTGGCCCGAAACTTCTCCGGTGTATGCGCCAGAGTCATACGCAGAGATGTCTTGTGCTCCGAGCTTGATCTCAAGGCCGTCTGCATCAATCAGCGTCTGTATGCTTCTCAGCGAGGTGAAACCCGGAAACACCGCCACCTCTGCGTCTGCATAGTTGTGCGAAGCATCTTTGAGAGTCCAGTCGAGCTTCTGAACCAGAGCGATGCCCTGCTGGTGGTCAAGGTTCATCTTCCAGTTGCCTGCGATGAATGGAATACGCTTAGTCATTTAGAACCTCAAGTCCTGGCAATTTCTTGCCCTCTAGGAATTCGAGGCTAGCCCCGCCTCCGGTTGAAATGTGTCCGAATTGCTCATCTGCGAATCCTAGGATGCGCACTGCAGCAGCCGAGTCGCCGCCGCCGACCACACTCAGGCCAGATACCTCGGTCAGAGCTTTGGCGACAGCTTTGGTGCCGCCGGCAAATTTTTCTATCTCGAACACGCCCATTGGGCCGTTCCAGAAGACGGTCTTGGCCTCACCGATTTCGCGGGCGAATGACGCAGCCGACTCTGGGCCGATGTCTAGGCCTAGACCGCTTGCGCCGAATGGTGAAGACTCGATTTCCGAAGCCAAAGTGATTGCTACTTCTGCGTCAGTGCCGAATTTGCTGGCAACCACAATGTCGGTTGGCAACACGACTTCGACGCCGAGAGACTCGGCGCGCGTTAGGTATTCCTTCACAGTGTCGATTTGGTCAACCTCGAGCAGCGATGCTCCAACCTTGAAGCCTTGTGCAGCTAGAAAGGTGAACACCATGCCGCCGCCGATTAGCAGCTTGTTTACGGTTGGTAGCAAGTGGTCGATTACGCCGAGCTTGTCAGAAACCTTGGATCCGCCTAGAACGACCGCATAAGGGCGTTCGAGGTTCGCGGTAAGTCTAGAAAGTACGTCTAGCTCTTTCTCGATCAAGAAGCCGGCATAACTTGGCAAAAGCTGCGCAAGTTCGTATACAGAAGCTTGTTTGCGATGTACAACACCGAAGCCATCGCTGACGAAGATGTCGCCGAAGTCGGCTAGCTTTGCGGCGAATTCTCGACGTTCTTGCTCATCCTTGGCAGTTTCTCCGTCGTTGAACCTAAGGTTCTCGAGAACAACTACACCACCGCGGTCTAGCGCTTTGACTACTCCCCTGGCTTCGCTACCAACGGTGTCGCTTGCGAAAAAGACAGGCTGACCCAGCAGTTCACCGAGTCGAGCAGCGGCTGGCTCAAGAGAATACCGTTCGTCTGGAGCGCCCTCAGGGCGACCAAGGTGCGAGATCACAATGACCTTTGCGCCTTGTTCGACCAGGTACTTGATGGTTGGCACCGAAGCGACGATGCGCCCATCATCGGTGATGTTCTTGCCATCGAGTGGCACGTTTAGGTCACAGCGAATGATGACACGCTTGCCGTCTAGTGAAGTTAACTCAGAAAGCTTGCGCAATTCTTTTCTCTCGGTTTGTGGTGAACTGAACGCTTCGGCTTAGAGCTTCGAAGCGACCAACTCGGTTAGCTCGACGAGGCGGTTTGAATAACCCCACTCATTGTCGTACCAAGACGACAGCTTGACGGTGGTACCGCCAACGACCTTGGTTAGTTCTGCGTCGAAGATTGACGAGTGTGGGTCGGTGACAATGTCGCTCGAGACGATTGGGTCTTCGGTGTACATCAAAATTCCCTTTAGCGGACCCTCGGCAGCGGCCTTGTAGGCGGCCTTGATTTCCTCGATGGTCACTGCACGCTTTGACACCAAAGTTAGGTCGGTAATCGAACCGGTTGGCACTGGAACGCGAAGCGCGTATCCGTCTAGCTTGCCCTTGAGTTCAGGCAGAACAAGACCGATGGCCTTAGCCGCACCGGTCGAAGATGGAACGATGTTGATTGCAGCTGCGCGAGCACGGCGAAGATCTCCGTGAGGGCCATCTTGCAGGTTCTGGTCTGCGGTGTAGGCGTGGATGGTCGTCATCAAGCCGTTTTCGATGCCGAAGGTGTCGTTGAATACCTTTGCTAACGGGGCTAGGCAGTTAGTGGTGCAAGACGCATTCGAGATGATGTGGTGATTGGCTGGGTCGTAAAGGTGCTCGTTGACACCGATAACGAAGGTTGCGTCTTCACCGGTAGCCGGTGCAGAGATGATGACCTTCTTAGCGCCAGCTTCGATGTGCTTGCGCGCGGATTCCGCGTCAGTGAAGCGACCGGTCGACTCGATGACGATGTCAACACCTAGGTCACCCCATCCGAGGTTTGCTGGGTCACGCTCGGCGAGAACCTTGATTACAGTGCCGCCAACGTGGATGTTCTGACCTTCGACGGTCACATCAAAAGGTAAGCGACCGGTCACCGAGTCGTACTTTAGAAGGTGCGCGAGCGACTTAGGGTCGCTTAGGTCGTTTACTGCAACAATCTCAAGATCGGTGCCCTTGGCGAGCTCCGCGCGAAGGTAGTTGCGTCCGATTCGTCCAAAGCCGTTAATTCCAACACGAGTGGTCATTAGGTGTCTCCCAGAGTGAGTAAGCCCGCCGCTTAATGGCGCTGCAGGACTTGTTTTTGAACCATTTTGCTTCGCACCGTTGGGAGCAAAAAGTTACTCTCAGACTAGCAGTAGACCGCTGGTTTTCGTGCGAGCCGCCTCGAAGCGCGCGGTGACATCTGGCCAAGAAACAATGTTCCAGAAAGCCTTTACGTATTCACCCTTGACGTTCTGATAGTCGAGGTAGAAGGCATGCTCCCACATATCAAGCATTAGTAGCGGGATGCTCGCTGGAGCGAGGTTTCCCTGGTGGTCGTAAAGCTGCTCGATGATGAGTTTCTGGCCTAGAACATCCCAAGCAAGAATCGACCAACCAGAACCCTGGATGCCCAGTGCTGAGGCCGTAAAGTGTGCGCGGAAGCCGTCGTATGAGCCAAAGAATTCGTCGATTGCGGCGGCCAATTCGCCTACAGGCTTGTCGCCGCCCTCTGGTGAGAGGTTTCGCCAGAAAACCGTGTGGTTAACGTGGCCGGCGAGGTTGAAGGCAAGATCTTTCTGCAACTTGTTCACCCAGGTTAGGTCGTTCTTATCACGTGCCTCGGCTAGAAGATCAAGAGCTGTGTTTGCACCGTTCACGTATGCCAAGTGGTGCTTGTCGTGGTGAAGTTCCATGATTTTGCCTGAGATGTTCGGCTCTAGTGATCCGTAGTCGTAGGTCAGGTCTGGAAGGGTGTACTTGCTCATTTAGTGCTCCTTTTTCAATGTTGTAAATCTAATCTCTGGGGGCGTTATTCCAATAGCTGTGAACTAATCGACGTCGTCGGGTAAGAACGCGTCGGTGCCTGGGATTCCGAGCTCTTCGGCCTTTTTGTCAGCCATGGCCAGCAAGCGGCGGATGCGCCCGGCAATCGCATCCTTCGTCATAGGCGGGTCAGCCAAGTGCCCCAACTCGTCGAGTGATGCCTGCTTGTGCTGAAGCCTCAAAGCGCCGGCGTAGGCCAAGTGTTGCGGAATGTCATCACCGAGAATCTCTAGGGCGCGTGCGACACGTGCCCCTGCCGCTACAGCCGCCTGAGCACTACGGCGCAGGTTGGCATCATCAAAGTTGGCTAGGCGGTTGGCCGTGGCGCGAACCTCGCGACGCAAGCGCAGCTCTTCCCAGCGAAGCACCTGAGTGTGCGCTCCCATGTGGGTGAGCATGGCGGCGATTGATTCGCCTTCACGCACAACAACGCGGTGTACTCCACGCACCTCGCGCGCTTTGGCAATGAGGTTCAGACGACGTGCCACACCGACTAGCGCCATGGCTGCTTCGTTGCCCGGTGCGGTTATTTCGAGCGCTGCCGATCTACCTGGGTCGGTCAACGAGCCGTGGGCTAGAAATGCACCGCGCCAAATAGCCTGCGCTTCTTCAATCGAACCAGCGACGAGTGCAGCCGGCAAGCCGCGCACCGGTCTTCCGCGCGTGTCAAGCAACCCTGTTTGCCGCGCCAGCACTTCGCCCTGTTCGGTTACCCGAATGATGTAGCGAGACCCTTTGCGGATGCCTCCGGCCGACATGACCGAAAGTTCGGATTTGATGCCGTACAGCTCGGCTAGGTCTTTGCTAACTCGTCGAGCAATCTGCGAATTATCTAACTCGGCCTCCACGACAATGCGCCCAGATACCAGGTGAAGACCGCCGGCAAAGCGCAGAATTGTTGCCAATTCGGCGTTTCTGAGCGACTTCTTAACAACCTCGATGCGAGCCAATTCGTCTTTAACTTCAGCGGTCAATGCCACGGTTATTCCTTTCCAAGGTCGCGGTGCTTGACGCTGACGGCGACGTCGTCTAATTCGCTAAGTAGTTCAGCAATTCTCTTAACAACAGCAACCGATCGGTGCTTGCCTCCGGTACATCCGATGGCGATCATGGCGTAACGTTTGTTCTCGCGCATGTAACCGGCCAGGACAGGCTTGAGAGCATCCACGTAGTTGGTAATGAACTCTTGAGCCCCAACCTGAGACAAAACGAAATCTGAGACTTGCGCATCTTCGCCGTTGAATGGCCTGAGTGATTCGTCCCAAAACGGATTCGGCAGGAATCGCATGTCGGCAACGTGATCAGCGTCTGCCGGCAGCCCGTGCTTGAAGCCGAAGGACATCATGGTAAGTGAAAGTTTCTTTGCTGTGTCGGCCGTGAAAAGTTCGGCAGTCTTTGTCGATAGCTGGTGGATGTTCAAATCTGATGTGTCAACCACGAAGTCAGCCTGCTCGCGTATCGAAAGAAGCGCCGAGCGCTCGACACCGATGCCGTCTAAAAGTGTTCCATCGCCCTGCAGTGGATGTGGTCGCCGCACCGATTCGAAACGCTTCACGAGAGCAGAGTCGGTAGCCTCAAGAAACAAAACCCTTAGGTCTGGCACCTTGTTTCGAAGCTTGTGCAGGTATTCGCTCAGTTCACTGAAAAACTCACCACCTCGAACATCGATGACGACCGCCAGTCGCGGATTTGGCGTTTTGGTTAGACCGAATAATTCACTGATTGGCTCAAGCATTTGAGGCGGAAGGTTGTCGACCACGTACCAGCCGAGGTCCTCCAGCGCGTTTCCTACAGTCGAACGACCAGCGCCAGACATGCCGGTTACAACCAGCAGTTCATGTTTGCGCTCTTGCATGCCAAAGCCTTTCGTGGCTTGAGTTTACTCTTTCGCGACACGCCGAAGAGTTCAAATATTGAATATTGCTCTAGTTGTTATTTTCGGGCTTTTCTTTGGGTTGAAGGGCGCTGTGTATTTGGGCTGCCAAACTCGGGCCAATACCCGAGACATCCGCAATTTCTTCGAGAGTGGCAGCCTTTACGCGCTTGATCGAACCAAAGTGTCTAAGCAGGGTACGTACGCGTTTTTCACCGAGGCCGGGAATGTCATCGAGCATGCTCTCGAGCGTCGAGCGACGCTTCTGCCGTTGAAACGAAATGGCAAATCGGTGTGCTTCGTCTCGAATACGTTGCACCAAAAAGAGCTCGTCGCTTGCTCGCGGAAAAATCACCGGGTAAGGGTTGCCAGGCTGCCATACCTCTTCGAGTCTTTTGGCAATACCGACTACCCGTAGACCGCTAACTCCAGACTCGTCAATGGCCCGCTGCGCGGCGTTTACCTGTGGCGCTCCCCCGTCAACAATCAACAGTGAGGGGCGGTAGGCGAATTTGCCAGGATCGGCCTCCGCATCAGCATCCGGTTCGGCCAAATAGCGGAGACGACGCTTCAGCACCTGATAAATCGAGTCGGTGTCGTCGGTGGTTTGCTCGATGTTGAAACGGCGGTAGTGTGCCTTTTTCGGCAGACCGTCTTCGAAAACCACCATCGATGCGACGACATCGGTGCCCTGCAGATGCGATACGTCAAAGCATTCGATGCGCAACGGCGGTGTCTCTAGGGCCAGAGCCTCTGCTATGCCGCTAAGTGCCTCTGATCTCGCAGTGAAGTCGGTTGAACGTTTGGTCATGTACTGGGCTAGAGCGTGCCGAGCGTTGGTGTTCGCGGTTTCGGCAAGCGAAGCCATGTCGCCTCTCTGCGGGGTTCGCAGGATCACCTTCGAGCCACGCAGCTCGCTGAGCCACTGCGCCAAGGCTGGCCCATCGTCCGGCATACTCGCGACGAGAACCTGCTTAGGCACTTCATCGGGTCCCACACCCATGTAGGTGTGTTGCAGAGCGTATTCAACGATCTCTTCTGGCGTGCGGTCAAGTTCTTTGTCAATAACCCAACCTTGAACACCACGGATGCGCCCGCCACGCACTTTGAACAGGCTTACCGCCGCGGCCAGCTCGTCGTCGGCAAACCCAAACAGGTCGGCATCGGTTTGGTCTGTGAAAACAACTGCACTTCGCGCAAGCACTGTTTCGAGTGCCACAACTTGATCGCGAAGTTTGGCTGCCAGCTCGTAGTTTTGCGATTCACTTGCGGCGTGCATCCGCGTTTGGATTTCGTTTATGAATTCGGCGTCTTGCCCCGACATGAACGATGCGAATTTCTTGGCTATGCCGCGATGGTCTTCTGTGCTGATTCGACCAACGCAGGGTGCCACGCACTTTCCGATGTCCCCTAGCAAGCAGGCGCGTTTGGTTGCTACCGCACGGTCATACACACCAGCCGAGCAACTGCGCACAGGAAATACCTTTAGGAGAATGTCGACTGTTTCTCGCACGGCCCAGGCCTTGGTGTAAGGGCCGAAATACTTGGCACCTTTGATGTCGCGATTGCGGGTCACGAACACCCTAGGCACGTCATTCTCGACCGTGATTGCGAGGTACGGGTATGACTTGTCGTCTTTGAACTGAACGTTGAACTGCGGGTTAAATTCTTTGATCCAGGTGAATTCGAGTTGCAAGGCTTCGAATTCTGTTTTGACCATTACCCACTGAAGGTCGCGCGCAGTCTGCACCATTTTGGCCGTTCTCGGATGCAGTGTGAGCGGGTCAGCAAAATAACTGGTTAGTCGCCCGCGAAGGTTTTTCGCCTTACCAACGTAAATAACCCGGCCGCGCTCGTCGAACCAACGATAGACACCCGGTGTCGTGGGTATCTCAGAGGTTTTCGGGCGCCAATCGAGGTGTTTTGACATCTCTAGTGCGATTCAAGCAGCTCGGCTAGATATTGACCGGTGAATGATGCCTTGACCTTGGCAACTTGTTCGGGTGTGCCGGTTGCGATGATCTTTCCACCTCTGAATCCGCCTTCCGGACCTAAGTCGATAACATGATCAGCAGACTTGATGACATCTAGGTTGTGCTCAATGACGATAACGGTGTTGCCCTTTTCGACAAGTCCGTTCAAAACGAGCAACAGCTTGCGAACATCCTCGAAGTGCAAACCTGTCGTCGGCTCGTCGAGCACATAGATCGAACGGCCGAAGCTTCGCTTTTGCAGCTCGGTGGCCAGTTTGACGCGCTGCGCCTCTCCACCGGACAGCGTCGTTGCCGATTGACCGAGGCGAACGTAGCCAAGACCAACTTCGACGAGTGTCTGCAGATAGCGCGCGATTGCTGAAATTGGCGCAAAGAACTCGGCAGCCTCTGCAATCGGCATATCGAGCACCTCGGCGATGTTCTTTCCCTTGTAGAGCACCTGGAGCGTTTCACGGTTATAGCGTGCGCCGTGGCAGACCTCGCAGGCTACATAAACATCTGGCAAGAAATTCATTTCGATGCGCAAAGTTCCGTCACCAGAGCAAGCCTCGCAGCGGCCACCCTTGACGTTGAATGAAAAGCGACCCTGCTGGTAGCCGCGCGCTTTTGACTCGCCCGTTTCTGAGAATAGCTTGCGGATGTGGTCAAAAACGCCCGTGTAAGTTGCTGGGTTCGAACGTGGGGTTCTACCGATTGGGTTTTGGTCGACATGAATCACTTTGTCGAGGAGGTCTAGGCCCTCAATGCGAGTGTGGCGACCTGGAACACCCTTCGCACCATTCAGGGCGTTAGCAAGCACCTCGTAGAGCACGTCGTTTACAAGAGACGACTTACCAGAACCTGACACGCCGGTTACCGCAGTGAACAAGCCGAGCGGAAATTCGACGTCTACGTCTTTCAGGTTGTTTTCTTTAGCGCCAACGACCTTGATGATTCGAGCCGGATCAATCGCTCTTCGTTGCTTCGGCAGCTCGATGCGTTCTCGACCAGCTAAGAAATCACCTGTGATCGACGCTTTGTTCTTGAGTAGTTCGGCGTAGGTGCCGCTGTGCACCACCTCACCGCCGTGTATGCCGGCTCGAGGCCCAATGTCGACCACCCAGTCAGAAGCCTTGATGGTGTCTTCATCATGTTCAACAACGATCAGGGTGTTGCCAAGGTCACGCAGTTTGATAAGCGTCTCGATCAGGCGACGGTTGTCACGCTGGTGAAGACCAATGCTTGGCTCGTCAAGAACATAGAGCACGCCGGTTAGTCCCGAGCCGATTTGGGTTGCCAGGCGGATACGCTGGGCCTCGCCACCCGAAAGGGAACCAGCTGCGCGCTCGAGCGTTAGATAGTCGAGTCCCACAGCAAGCAGAAAGTCGAGACGAGCCTTGATTTCGCGCAAAACCTGAGCGGCAATTTTTGCGTCACGCTCATCAAGGTCGATGGTTTCGAAGTACTTGACAGATTCGAGAAGGCTCATGGCTGCGACATCCGCGATTGATTTGTCGTTGATTTTCACGGCGAGAACCTCAGGCTTCAAGCGCGCGCCGTTACAACCAGGGCAAGGGATTTCACGAAGATAACCAGCCCAACGGTCGCGACTCCAATCACTTTCGGTTTCTAGGTGTTTTCTCTCAACATAAGAGAGCACGCCCTCGAACCCTGATGTGTAGCGCAGCTCGCGCCCGTAGCGGTTCTTCCACTTGACCTTGACGTCAAAGTTATTGCCGAAAAGAACTGCTTCACGAACCTCTTCGTCAAGTTTCTCCCAAGGGGTATCGAGCGAGAATTCGAGTTCATCTGCAAGACCCTGAACCATGCGCTGGTAATAAGGAAAGAGCCCCTTTCCGGCTTGCGACCAGGGCAAGATGGCTCCCCCTTGGATGCTCGCGCCAGGGTCACCGATAACGAGGGTTGAATCGACCTGCATCTTTGTGCCCAGACCTGAGCAGGTTGGGCAAGCGCCAAATGGTGCGTTGAACGAAAAGGTACGCGGTTCAATTTCGGTAAGAGTCAGCGCGTGCTCGTTTGGGCACGACATTTTCTCGCTGAAAATTCGCAATTCTTTGGTGTCGACAAGTTCAACAATCAAACGACCGCCGGCGAGTTTCAGCGCAGTTTCGACGGAGTCAGCCAAGCGACCGGCGATTTCTGGTTTGTTCACTAGTCGGTCCACGACAACAGAGATATCGTGTTTGAAAGTCTTCTTAAGTGGCGTAGCCTCGGCCAAAACGACGGTCTCGCCATCGACTACTGCACGAGCGAAGCCCTGAGAGCTGAGTTCGCGAAACAGGTCGGCAAACTCACCTTTCTTTTGGTCAACAACCTGCGCGAGCAGTTGGAATCTGGTGCCCTCAGGCATTTCGAGAATTTGGTCGACGATCTGCTGTGGGGTTTGCTTGACTATTCTCTCGCCACATTCAGCGCAGAAGGGAACGCCAATTCGCGCCCATAGGAGTCTCAGATAGTCGTGAATTTCGGTAATGGTTCCAACCGTTGATCGCGGGTTGCGGTTCGTAGACTTTTGGTCGATTGAAACGGCCGGAGACAAACCCTCGATGAAATCGACATCTGGTCGATCAACCTGTCCCAAAAACTGTCTTGCATAAGCGCTGAGCGATTCAACATAGCGGCGCTGCCCTTCAGCAAAGATTGTGTCAAACGCTAGAGATGACTTGCCAGAGCCCGATAAACCCGTGAATACGACAAGCGCATTTCTCGGAATCTCTAGGTTGAGATTCTTTAGGTTGTGAACGCGCGCGCCACGAACGATGAGTTTTTCGAGAGAGTTAGACACCATGCAAGTTTAAGCGTGGCCAGCCTTCTCCATTTGACGCATCTCGTACTTCAATTCAGAAATTTCATCACGCAGTCTGGCTGCTAACTCGAAGTTCAGTTCGGCAGCAGCGCCTTTCATCTGTTCGTCTAGTTCGATCACAATCTTCAGGAGCTCGTCATAGCCAGCCCCGGCAATGGTCTTGCGACCTTTTAGTGGTGCGTTAGACGAGCCGCGTTTCTTGCTGTTTGAACCTTCAAGCAGTTTTGCAGTGTCTTCCTCTTCTCGAAGTATTTGGTCGGTGATGTCGGCGATCTTCTTTCGCAGCGGCATCGGATCGACGCCTCGTTCCGTGTTGTAGGCAACCTGCTTGGCGCGACGACGATCTGTCTCGTCAATGGCTTGGCGCATGGCGTCGGTAATTTTGTCAGCGTACATGTGCACCTCGCCGGTTACATTTCGCGCAGCACGACCAATGGTCTGAATGAGCGCGGTTGCCGATCTCAAGAAACCTTGTTTGTCGGCGTCCAAGATTGCGACCAGCGATACTTCAGGCAGGTCGAGACCTTCACGCAGCAGGTTGATACCAACCAGAACGTCGTAGACACCCAGGCGTAATTCACGAAGCAATTCCACTCGGCGAAGTGTGTCGACATCTGAGTGCATGTACCGAACCCTGACACCTGCTTCGGTGAAGTAGTCGGTAAGTTCTTCAGACATTTTCTTTGTGAGAGTGGTGACCAAAACACGTTCTTCGCGCTCTGCTCGTATTCTGATTTCTTCGAGCAGGTCGTCGATTTGCCCCTTGGATTGCTTGATGACGATTTTCGGGTCAATCAAACCGGTAGGGCGAATGATCTGCTCGACAACGCCGTCGCAGCGGGACAATTCGTACTTACCCGGAGTGGCCGAAAGATAGACCGTTTGGCCAACACGCTCTTGAAACTCGTCCCAGCGCAAGGGTCGGTTGTCCATTGCAGAGGGAAGCCTGAATCCGTGCTCCACCAGCGTGCGCTTGCGGCTGGCGTCACCCTCGTACATAGCGCCAATCTGGGGTACGGTGACGTGCGATTCGTCAATGACGGTTAGAAAGTCATCTGGAAAGTAATCGAGCAGGCAACTTGGCGCGCTGCCTGGTGCTCGCCCGTCTAGCACTCTCGAGTAGTTTTCTATACCCGAGCAGAAGCCGATCTCGCGAATCATTTCAAGGTCGAAGGTGGTTCGCATCTTGATGCGCTGTGCCTCTAGTAGCTTGCCCTGCTGCTCGAACTCGCGCACTCTCGCAGCCATTTCGTTTTCGATTTCTTCGATCGCCTGACCCATTTTCTCGGGCGCGGTGACGTAATAGCTGGCCGGGAAAATCGCGACGGCCGACTCCTTTGAGATAACGTCCCCGGTGAGTGGGTTGAGCGAGTAAATCGCTTCTACTTCGTCGCCGAAAAACTCGATGCGTGTCGCCGATTCGTCATAAACGGGGATGATCTCAATCGTGTCTCCCTTAACCCTGAAGTTGCCGCGAGAGAAGTCAATGTCGTTGCGCTTGTACTGAAGATCGACGAATTTCCGAATCAGCGCGTCTCTATCTAGTTGGTCGCCGACTTGAATGGCAATGCTCTGGTTCAGATACTCCGCTGGCGCGCCAAGGCCATAGATGCAAGAAACGGTGCTCACTACGATAACGTCGCGTCGCGACAGCAAACTCATGGTCGCCTTGTAACGCAGGCGCTCAACTTCGGAGTTGATACTCGAGTCTTTCTCGATGAACGTGTCGGTCTGTGGCACATACGCCTCTGGTTGGTAGTAGTCGTAATAGGACACGAAGTACTCAACGGCATTGTTCGGAAACATTTCTCGCAATTCATTTACGAGTTGAGCTGCCAAAGTCTTGTTGTGAGCTAAAACCAGCGTTGGTCGCTGAATGGCCTCGATCAACCACGCGGTGGTGGCCGATTTACCTGTGCCGGTTGCACCGAGCAAGACAATATCTCTCTCACCATTGGTGATGCGCTCGATTAGGTCAGCAATCGCCGTTGGTTGGTCACCGCTCGGTGTGTAGTCACTGACAACCTCGAATGGCGCATACGATCTCGTAGGTTCCATTATTTGGCGGCTGCTCTGTGCTCAATGTCGTGCCACAGCAATTCGGCGTCGTCTAAGAGTCGGCCCAGGGACTGGTTCGAACTAAGAATCACATCGGCTCGGTTAGCCCGCTCAGCCGCGCTTGCTTGTGCCGCGATCCTTGCACCGGCTTCTTGCGAGGTCATCCCCCTGTTTTTGACCATGCGTTCGATTTGCTTGTCAGAAGGTGCCTCGACCGTGACTACAAAATCAAAGGGCAAATCGACGGATGCTTCGACCAGCAGTGGAACGGTGTAAATCGCTATCTGCCCCTCGGGCACATCAGCCAAGGCTTCGGCCGCCAAGCGACGAACAATCGGGTGCACGATGGCTTCAAGTGCTTTGCGCTTTTCTGGCGAGCTGAAGACGACTTGGGCCAGTTTCTGGCGGTCTAGTTCGCCGTCATTGTTGAGTATTTGAGTGCCAAAGGCCGCCACGACTTTTGCCAGGCCTGGGCTGCCCTCTTCGAGGGCACGGCGCGCTAGAACGTCTGCATCGATTTCATAGCCGCCAAGTTCTACCCAGCGCTTAGCGACAGAGGTTTTACCCGCTGCAATACCGCCCGTAAGCCCTACTAGATACACATTTACAGCCTAACTAAATAAAAAGAGGAGCCACGCGAACGTGGCCCCTCTCGTTATAGGTGATTACTACTCAGCGCTCTTTAGCTTGTCGCGAAGAGCTGCCAACGACTCATCTGCGGCAAGAGTTCCCTCTTCAGATGACTCGCTTGAGTACGACGCAGAAGCCGATGCCGCTGCTGGAGCCGCTGCTGGAGCGTCTGGAAGCTTTGCTGCTGCCTCGTTGGCTGCGGCAACCTGCCGCTTGTGCTCTTCCCAGCGTGCGTGAGCTTCGGCGTATTCCTTCTCCCACTTGGCGCGAGCCTCGTCGAAGCCTGCCTTCCATTCGTTGGTAGCAGGGTCAAAGCCTTCTGGGTACTTGTAGTTACCGGCGTTGTCGTAGTCTGCGGCCATGCCGTAAAGGGCTGGGTTAAAGTCGGTGCCCTGTGGGTCTACCTCTTCGTTGGCCTGCTTTAGCGATAGCGAGATGCGACGACGCTCTAGGTCGATGTCGATTACCTTGACGAATACGTCCTGGTTCACCGATACGACCTGTTCGGCTAGTTCGATGTGCTTGCTCGAGAGCTCGCTGATGTGAACTAGACCCTCGATGCCGTCGGCTACGCGAACGAATGCACCGAAAGGAACCAACTTGGTTACCTTGCCCGGTGCGTACTGGCCGATTGCGTGGGTACGTGCGAAGACAGCCCATGGGTCTTCCTGAGTTGCCTTTAGCGAAAGCGATACACGCTCACGGTCTTGATCAACTTCAAGAACCTCAACGGTAACCTCTTGGCCAATTTCGACAACCTCAGAGGCGTGCTCAATGTGCTTCCATGACAGCTCTGATACGTGCACTAGACCGTCTACGCCACCTAGGTCGATGAAGGCACCGAAGTTTACGATCGACGAAACAACACCGGTGCGAATCTGACCCTTGGCTAGATCTGCTAGGAAGGTGCTGCGGTTGGCCGACTGGCTCTCTTCTAGCAGGGCGCGACGCGAAAGCACAACGTTGTTGCGGTTCTTGTCTAGCTCTAGAATCTTGGCCTCGACCTTCTGACCCAGGTAAGGGGCCAGGTCGCGTACGCGACGTAGTTCGATGAGAGATGCTGGCAAGAAGCCGCGAAGGCCGATGTCAACGATGAGTCCACCCTTGACCACTTCGATGATGGTACCGGTGACGGTGCCGTCTGCTTCGCGGATCTTCTCGACGTCGCCCCATGCGCGCTCGTACTGTGCGCGCTTCTTTGAAAGGATCAGGCGGCCTTCTTTGTCTTCTTTCTGAAGAACAAGGGCTTCTACGGTGTCGCCTACGGTCACGATCTCTGAAGGATCTGCGTCGTGGCGAATTGAAAGTTCACGAGAAGGAATTACACCTTCAGTTTTGTAACCGACGTCTAGTAGAACTTCGTCTCGGTCGATTTTTACAACGATTCCCTCGATGAGGTCTCCGTCGTTGAAGAATTTGAGGGTTGCCTCAACCGCGGCTAGAAATTCCTCAGCAGTGCCAATGTCATTGATGGCAACCTGCTTGGTGGCCTTTTCGGTTTGGTTTGTCATATTTTGTTTTGCTCTTCTAGGGACATACTCAGGTCGCAACGAAACCCCACAACTTTAGTGAGATTCATTTGCAACAGTGGATTGGTTTCACACAAAACTGTGCCCCTATAGCCTAACGGCTTAAACGCTAGGATGCCAGCGCTAGTGACCGGCTGAATCCCAGGTCTTGCCCACTCCCAAGTGCACCTCTAGAGGAACGCTGAGCTTTACCACGTTTGACATGCAGTCAACTGCAATCACCTTCAGTTGCTCTAGCTCGCCGGGGGCAACTTCGAAGACAAGTTCGTCGTGAACCTGCAGCAGCATGCGACTGCGCAGCCCAGCATCCGTGATGGCAGCCTGCACTCGAATCATGGCTAGTTTCATGATGTCCGCTGCGGTTCCCTGAATTGGGGCGTTAAGGGCGGCCCGGCGGGCATTTTCACGCAGCTGGAAAATCGGGCTTTTCAGATCGTCAAACGGGCGACGACGACCGAAGGTTGTAACTGTGTAACCGTTCAGCTTGGCGTGATCCACGACGGATGCCAGGTAACGACGTACTCCCCCGAATCTGGCGAAATAATCGGCCATGAGTTCTTTTGCCTCGCCGTTACTAATACGCAGTTGCTTTGCTAGCCCGTACTCGCTGAGACCGTAGACCAGTCCGTATGACATCGCCTTCACCTTGGAACGCATCGCCGGCGTTACGTCGGCTGGACTGACTCCAAAGATTCGAGCACCAACGAACCGGTGAAGGTCTTCTCCGGTGTTGAACGCCTCAATCAATCCCTCGTCTTCGCTCAGGTGAGCCATTATGCGCATTTCGATTTGCGAGTAGTCGGCGGTCAGCAGAGTCTCAAAGCCGCCACTCACCTCGAAGGCGTCTCTAATTTCGCGACCGCGTTCGGTTTTGATCGGAATGTTTTGCAGGTTAGGTGCTTCGCTAGAAAGACGGCCGGTGGATGTGCCTGTTTGCACGTAATTCGTGTGGATTCGCCCATCGGCTGCGATCGACTTGTGCAGAACTTCGACCATCTGGCGAATCTTGGTGACTTCACGATGTTTTAGCAGCGCCTCTAAGAACGGATGCTCGGTCTCCTCGAAGAGCGTATTAAGGGCCTCAGCGTTGGTTGAGAATCCGGTTTTGATCTTTTTGTTGCCGACCATGCCAAGGTCTTCGAACAATACGGTTTGCAGTTGTTTGGGCGAGGCTAAGTTGATCTCTTTGCCAATCAAGGCAAAGCAAGCCAACTCGGCTTCGCGAATTTCGATGGCAAGTTTATCTAGCAGGCTCGTGAGCAGTGTTTGATTGACCTGTACTCCGGTGGCTTCCATGATCGCCAAAACTCGACTGGAGGGTCTCTCAATGCTTTCGTAAACCGAGAGCATTTGTTGTTGCTCTAAAGCTGCGCCGAGCTTTTGTGAGAGCAGGATGGTCAGCCAGGCATTCAGCGAACAATCGACCGAGTCATCTGGAATCAACTGATTCGCATCTGAACGTTTAACCACAACACCGAGGTGCTCGGCTGCCAAATCGTCTATGGCATAGCTCCGGCGAACGGGGTCAATTAGATAGGCCTCGAGTAGAGGGTCATCGATAACAGCGCTGAGCGCCAACCCTTGTTGCAAAAGTGATTTCTCGATGTCTTTCGCTCCAAAGATTGTTGCGCTCGGCAGTTTTGCGAACCACTGGTGAGCCTGTTCGATCTCGCTTGCTTTTAGAGGGCAGTACCTGCGCTCTGTCGCTGTTGCAGCCCCGATCGCCAAAATGCGACTGTCAGTGAGCTCAAATGCCAGTGCGCACTCATGCGCGTCAACAAAAGCAATGAAATCAGACCACGAAATGGTTTTGGACTCCGGTTGGCTTGGAACGTCGAATATTGTCGGCTGGACCTCTGGCGTGCTCGCAACGCTTGGCTCATCGACACTCGTGCCAGCTTGTTCAGACGCCTTGATTCCTCTGAGTCGAAGAACGCGTTCGGTAAGAGTTCGGAATTGCAAGTTCGAGAAGACCCGCTTCACTTCATCCTGGTTCACGCCCTCGATCTTCAGGTTGTCCAGGGTGACTGGCAACTCAAGGTCGCGCACGAGCCGGTTTAGTCGACGGTTACGGATAGCTTCTTGCTTGTGTTCCCTTAGGCTCTCGCCAACTTTTCCGCCGAATGAATCAACCGAGTCGAGTATCGCTTCGAGCGTGTGGTGTTCCTGTAGCCACTTAGCGGCTGTCTTTGGCCCAACTCCGGGAATCCCTGGGAGGTTGTCGGAGCTCTCGCCTACAAGCGCTGCAAGGTCTGAGTACTGGTTGGCGTGTACACCGTATTTCGCGTAGACGGCCTCGTCGTTCATCCGCGCGAGGTTCATGACACCTTTTACGGGGTAGAGAATTGTCGTTCTCTCAGAAATTAGCTGAAAGGTGTCGCGATCTCCAGAGACGATAAAAACCTCAAAGCCATTGTCGTCACCCATTTTTGAAAGTGTCGCAATCACATCATCGGCTTCGTAGTTAACTTTTGTTACTGTGACGATGTTCATCGCAGCCAAGGCCTCGGTGAGAAGTTCAGTCTGACCGTTGAATTCAGGCGGTGTTTCGCCTCGTGTGCCTTTATAGGCCGGGTACTCGTCGGTTCTGAATGATGATCGTGAGAGGTCGAAAGCGACGGCCATGTGCGTAGGCTGTTCTGCTTGCAAGATGTTTAGCATCATCGAGATGAATCCGTGAACCGCGTTGGTGTGCTGCCCTGATGAAGTCTTGAATGAGTCTGGGCTGAGTGCGTAGAACGCCCTAAATGCTAGAGAATGCCCATCGATGAGCAGCAAGGTAGGCTTGGCAACAGCGTTCATAACGCAAGCCTAACCGTCATTCACACGCTAACTACGGAGCAAGATGTCTGAGATGAGTGCCAAGTTGTCACCAGCCGCTGCTGAGCTAATCAAGGAGCGCGGTTTGGGCGAGTTAGCCGACCGAATGGGTATCACGCTTATTGAACTTAGCGCTGAGCGAGCTGTGGCCACTATGCCAGTTGAGGGAAACAGACAGCCTCTCGGTCTATTGCACGGTGGCGCCTATGTTGTTCTGGCCGAGACTCTCGGTTCATTTGCGGCCAATGTTTGGGGCCAGCCGTTGGCCAAATTCGCTGTTGGGATTGAGATCAACGCCTCGCATACGAAATCGGCCACCGAAGGCCTGGTGACGGCAACTTGCAGTGCTATCAGCCTCGGTAAGACGATCACCCTGCATGAGATTGCTGTGACCGACGCTTCGGGAGCCAGGCTGTCAACAATCAGAATCACTAATCTTCTGCGGGAACGTCGCGTAGAGCACTAGCTTCTAGCTACTCTTCTTCGGCCTTGGGCTTGTCTTGCAGTTGCTCTATGACGGTTTTCGCAACTTGAGCCATGGTCAGCCTTCTGTCCATTGAGCTTTTCTGAATCCATCGGAACGCGTCAGGCTCGTCTTTCACGAGGTTTTTGGTAATCAGAAGCCCCTTCGCCCGATCTACCAACTTGCGTGTCTCTAGTCGTTCGGCCAGGTCGGCAATTTCATGCTCTAGAGCGGTTAGCTGGGCGTGCCGACTAAGCGCAATCTCGATCGCTGGCAGCAGGTCATTCGGCGAAAAAGGCTTTACTACATAGGCCATAGCACCAGCCTCGGATGCTCGCTCGACTAGTTCTTTTTGGCTGAACGCGGTAAGCAGTACGACGGGAATCTTCAGGGCCGAAATCTTCTCAGCGGCCTCAATGCCATCCATCTTCGGCATCTTGATGTCCATCACGATTACATCAGGTCGATGCTCGGTTGCGAGGGCAACGGCGGCCTCTCCGTCACCAGCTTCTGCGATTACATCAAAACCGTATTCGCGCAGGGTTTCAACGATGTCCAATCGAATGATTGATTCGTCTTCTGCTACCAGTGCTGTCCGTCGCGTTTGTTCTGACATGGCTGTTACTTTATCGGATGTGCTGCACAAACTCTGGCTGAAACTTTAGATAGACTTGGAAACGTTGTTTCGGCCGGAATGGCGGAACGGCAGACGCGGAGCACTCAAAATGCTTTGTCCGAAAGGGCGTGTGGGTTCGAATCCCACTTCCGGCACAAAAAAGCGGCGATCAGAATTGATCGCCGCTTTCTTGTTTTACTATCGTCGGTCGTAACCAGGTACTGCGACATTGAGAGCGTCGCCAACTTTGTGCACGCGCAGTGAGTTTGTCGAACCTGGAATGCCCGGTGGCGTGCCAGCGACGACAACAACTTCGTCGCCAATCTGGCAAAGACCCTCTCGAAGGACAATCTCGTCCACTTGGTGCATCATCGCGTCGGTGTGAGTCACTTTCTCGACCAAATATGTCTCGGAACCCCAAGACATAGCTAGACGGTTTCGGGTCTCAACACTCGGTGTAAAGGCGAGAGTCGGCACCGAAGAACGAAGCCTCGAGACACGTCTGAAAGAGTCCCCGCTTTCGGTGAAGACACAAACGTACTTTGATCCGAGTAGTTCAGCGATTTCAACTGCCGCCAGCGAAACTGCTCCCGAATGTGTGTGCGGACGCGTGCCGAGTGGTGGAATTCGGTCCATGCCATTTTCTTCGGTTGATTCGACGATTCTGGCCATGGTTGCAACTGTTTCAACCGGGAACTTACCAACTGAGGTTTCACCCGACAGCATCACCGCATCCGCACCATCGAGGATGGCGTTGGCTACGTCGCTCGCCTCTGCTCTCGTCGGTCGAGCGTTCTCGATCATCGATTCGAGCATCTGAGTGGCGACGATTACAGGCTTTGCCCAACGACGCGATAGTTCTACGGCACGCTTCTGCACGAGCGGCACTTGTTCTAACGGAAGCTCCACGCCGAGGTCTCCGCGGGCTACCATGACGCCGTCAAATGCGTCGATAATCTCTTCTAGCGCTTCAACCGCCTGAGGTTTCTCAACTTTGGCAATGACGGGAAGGAACTTGCCTTCTTCTTTCATGATCTCATGCACTCGAACAATGTCAGATGCGTTGCGAACGAAAGACAGAGCAATGATGTCTGCGCCGAGTTTGATTGCCCAACGAAGGTCTTCCTCATCTTTTTCAGAAAGCGCCGGGACATTCACGGCTACACCTGGAAGGTTGATTCCCTTGTTGTTGCTGACTGGGCCTGGTACCTCAACCACCGTAGTAACCGTAGTCGCAGTCACTTCGGTGGCTCGCAGCCCGACCTTGCCGTCGTCAATAAGCAGCTGGTCGCCGACACTAACGTCGCCGGGAAGGCCCTTGAAGGTGGTTCCACAGATGTTGACATCGCCTTGAATGTCTTCGATGGTGATTTTGAAAGTTGCGCCTTTTTCAAGCATTACAGGTCCGTCAGCAAAGCGTCCGAGGCGAATCTTTGGCCCTTGAAGGTCAACTAGTATTCCAACTGCCTTGCCGGTGTCAGCAGCGGCTTTGCGTACGTTGTTGAAAACCTCTTCGTGCACATCGTATGAACCATGACTCAGGTTCATTCGTGCGACGTCTACACCAGCTTCGATGACGGCACGAATTTGCTCGTAGCTCGAAGTAGCTGGTCCAAGTGTCGCGACAATCTTTGCGCGTCTCATCATTTCCTCATTCTTGTTCTTGGTCTATTTAGACCCCGAGCGACTATTTCAGCTGTAAACCGAAATAGGTAGGTCGGTTGGCTTTACCGGAGCAGGTAGCTCCGTACTTCCTTCTAGGTGCTCATCAATCGCCGCAGCAGCCGCTCTTCCTTCAGCGATTGCCCAGACGATCAGGCTTTGGCCTCGACCAGCGTCGCCGGCAACGAACATCCCAGGGATGTTGGTTTCCCAACGAGCATCGCGATTTATGTTGCCACGAGAGTCGACGGTTGCCTGCGCTTGCTGTTCCAGCGTGTCGCTTTCCGCACCGGTAAAACCAAGTGCCAAAAGCACCAAATCGGCTTGCAGAATCTGCTCAGTGCCCGGTTTCGGTACTCTTTTGCCATTCACAAACTCTGTTTCGGCAACCTTAATACCCGTGACCTGGCCATCCTTGCCCACAAAGGCGACCGTGGATGCAAGATATTTACGCTCGCCAAATTCTTCATGAGCGCTTGCAACTTCAAAAAGAGTTGGGAAGGTCGGCCACGGCTGGTCGTCGCGGCGCTCGGCGGCTGGCTGTGTTCCGATAGCCAAAGTAGTAACCGAAGCAGCACCTTGTCTTGTAGCGGTGCCCAGGCAGTCAGCTCCGGTGTCGCCGCCACCAAGAATGACTACGTGCTTGCCCTGGGCGGAAATTTGGTCGGCTACAGAATCTCCGGCGACAACTTTGTTCGACTGCGTCAAATACTCCATTGCGAAGTGAACGCCGGAGAGATCACGGCCTTCAACG
>Ga0222712_10001087_pt1 | contig 34826 bp, 65 predicted proteins | sample C33_657DmetaG_FD_165043 | JGI IMG/M metagenome (GOLD analysis project Ga0222712, IMG submission 165043) | Estuarine water microbial communities from San Francisco Bay, California, United States - C33_657D | ecosystem: Environmental > Aquatic > Marine > Unclassified | place: USA: California...
GCAGAGATTCGTGCGAAACTTCAACAGGCTTCCCAACAACAAGGCGGAAGCACAGGCGGTGACAACGCTATTTTCCCTCACTGGAATATTCAAGAAGGAACAACTACTACAGTTCGTTTCTTACCCGACGGTGACGCTAACAATACCTTTTTCTGGATTGAACGAGCAATGATTAAATTGCCATTCGCCGGTATCAAAGGTGAAACTAATTCAAAACCAACTCAGGTTCAGGTTCCCTGTATGGAAATGTGGAATGAAACATGCCCAATTCTTACAGAAGTCCGTCCTTGGTTTAAGGACAAATCACTTGAGGATATGGGTCGTAAGTATTGGAAGAAAAAGTCTTACCTGTTTCAAGGTTTTGTAGTTGATACAAAATTGTCTGAGGACAAGACTCCAGATAATCCTATCCGTAGGTTTATCATTGGTAGCCAAATTTTTAACATCGTTAAAAACGCACTGATGGACAGTGAGATTGAAGAACTGCCCACTGATTATGTTCGCGGTTTAGATTTCAAGATTGCTAAAACATCCAAAGGTGGTTATGCTGATTATTCCACTTCTACTTGGGCTCGTAGAGAACGTGCTCTTAGCGAAATGGAGCAGGCTGCTATCAAACAGTACGGTCTGTTCAAACTCAGCGATTTCCTGCCTAAAAAACCAGGTGAAGTTGAACTCAAGGTTATCAAAGAAATGTTTGAAGCATCAGTGGATGGTGAAGCATTTGACATGGATCGTTGGGGTCAATACTTCAAACCAGCGGGCATGGGTGGTGGTGGTAGTGCTACAGGAAGTGGTACAGCATCCAAACCCGTGTCTAAACCTACAGTTGAAGATGAAGAAACAGCACCTTGGGAAGAGCAAGCATCTAAAGCAGTCTCGGCAAAGGTTCAAGAAGAAGAACCTAGTTCAGGTGGTGATTCAGCAAGTCGTGCTGCTGACATTATCGCTATGATTCGTAAGCGTAATCAGCAATAAGGAGATAGATTGTGGTAAAAAAATCAATCTCTAAGATTGGCGATAAACTCGCCAAAGTAAACGAATCATTCACTGTTAATATGTACGATAATGGCTTTATGTTTGAAATAAGTGGTCGTAATAAGGACGGTGATTATAAGGCTGTAAAGATAACAGTTACAGAAATGTCACAACTTTTGGCTTTAGTACAAGAAGCCACAGAGATGGAAAGGGACGAATAAAATGGGTAAGGCATTCGATATTAGTAAATTTCGAAAAAGCCTTACCAAGTCCATTGACGGGCTTGGTATTGGCTTTAATGATCCCACAGATTGGGTTTCTACGGGCAATTATGCTCTGAACTACTTGATCAGTGGAGACTTTTTCAAAGGTGTTCCTTTGGGCAAGGTCACTGTATTCGCTGGTGAAAGTGGTGCTGGTAAAAGTTATATCTGTAGCGGTAATCTCATTCGTCATGCTCAAGATCAAGGTATTTTTGTAGTTCTTATTGATTCGGAAAATGCTCTTGACAAAGATTGGTTAGTGAGATTAGGTGTAGATACAGACGAATCTAAACTTCTCAAACTTAACATGGCCATGATTGATGATGTAGCAAAAACAATCAATGAGTTCATGAAAGAATACAAGACCATGCCACAAGAAGAGCGTCCCAAAGTTCTTTTTGTTATTGATAGCCTCGGTATGTTACTAACTCCAACTGATATCAATCAGTTCGAAGCAGGTGACCTAAAAGGTGACATGGGTCGTAAGCCAAAGGCACTGACAGCATTAGTGCGTAACTGTGTAAACATGTTTGGCAGTCATAATGTTGGCTTGGTCTGTACCAATCATACCTATGCCAGTCAAGACATGTTTGATCCGGATGATAAAATTTCAGGTGGACAAGGTTTTATCTATGCGTCAAGTATTGTTGTGGCTATGAAGAAACTCAAGTTAAAAGAAGATGAGGATGGAAATAAGGTAAGTGATGTGTTAGGTATTCGTTCCGCCTGTAAAATTATGAAAACTCGTTATGCTAAACCATTTGAGTCGGTTCAAGTTAAGATTCCCTATTCAACTGGTATGAGTCCTACATCAGGTCTTGTAGACATGTTTGAAAAGATGGGGGTGTTGACAAAATCAGGAAATAAGTTACAATATGTCAGTAAGAAGACAGGCGAAATTTCTTCTGAATTTAGAAAAAATTGGACAGAAGATAAATTACTTGTAATTATGGCAGAATGGGACAGTTCAGCAGCAGTAGTGACACCTATTTTACAGGAAACTATAGAGGAAGAATAATGGAAGAAGCACTAATTATAGAAGTATGGGACACTTTTAAAGATTATATTCCGGAAAAAAACAGAGATACAGCAGCAAATCATTTTGTAGATTTTTTATTGGGTAAAGATGTTGATACTAAAACTTTAGAAGGTATTATGGGATATGATCCTCATCTTGACAACGCTATTGAATTGGTTCTCGGCGAAGAAAATCAAGACGATGACGACGAATATGATGAGGATGGTTATGACTATGAGGATGACGAGGACTATTGATGAAATGGTATTCACGAGTCAGCAAAGACATTACGTCTTTGCCTGACTGTATTGACTATTTCTATAAAGAACTTGACTCAGCAAAAAATGAATCCAAAATAATTGGTAATATTGAAAAGGCATCTGCGGCTCTTCCTGGTATTGTTGAACATAGATTCAATCAACTTCAAGAAATTGAAGCAATATTAGAATATCTTAATATTGAACTAAGAAGAACTCGCAGCCGTGTCTTCAAAAAATATCTTGAAAACTATCAACGGGCTCTTAGTTCCAGAGATTGTGAAAAATATGTAGATGGCGAAGATGATGTCGTTGATATGGAAAAAATCATCAACGAATTAGCCCTACTACGTAATCAATGGCTGGGCATTATCAAAGGTTTAGACATTAAACAGTGGCAATTGAGTAACATTATCAAATTAAGGACTGCTGGTCTTGAAGATATCTCGCTCTAATCAACTCAGTATAGAAAACATGGTTCATGCCGTGGCTACGCAGGCATCATCTGTGTTAAAACCCTATGATTATGTTTTTATACAAAGTTTAAGTCAACAAATTTCCTACAACCAATATGGACTAACAGAAAAACAGGCTTCACTGTGTCAGAAAATTCTCAAAAAAAATATAAATTGGTTAAATCAATTTTATCACCGTGATGTTCTTGGAGATATTGAAAATCCCACCTATCTTTTTCCTTTGAGAACCATACCCAGTCAGCACAAAATCAGTTATATGGCGGACAATGACATCAATGAACGCATCAAACTACAATTTCCCTACAATGAAGAAATAGTAAACTATATAAAATCTCAACGCAACAAGATTTATAACTATGTTTGGAATGCCATTGAAAAATGTTGGTATCTCAGCCTAGATGCTTGGTCATTAGAAATTTGTCATACGCTACACAAGAAGTATAAGTTTGAATATGATCCAGAATTTCAAAATTATTTTGATCAAATGGCAGAAATCTACAGCAATTTAGAAAAATATGTGCCCATGTTGGATAAAAACCAAGCAGGGTATCATTTACGCAATGTTAGCCCTAAAATTCCTGAATTTTTCAGTGAAGATTTGGTCAAAAGTATGTTTCAAGCAAGACGCTACGGTATAACATCTTGGTCAGATTCAGTGGAAAATGACACTATTGAACAAAACATAGACACAGTTACAATGAATTTTTTAAGGCATACAGAAAAGAAGGAATTTCCTGTAAATTTAGAAGAAATTGATCAAAAAAGCCTCGAAAATTTGGTAAAAAATCTACTTCCTTGTGTGTTTTTTATCCCAGCGGGGAGCGAACTATCAAAGACTACTCATGCCTATAACATGCTGAAAAATATTGGTGTGGAAAATAAGGATATCAGTGTGCTTTTTAGATTGCCCAATGATACAAACAGCAATTTTAACATTTTTGTCAGAGAAAATGGCCTAAACACACCACTTACAGGAGATACTAAGGCAGTGTTCATCAGTCAAAAAATTCCTAAGACATTTTTCCCCACTGCTCATAGGTTTAAAACTGCCGTAATGTATAATAAGTATCATGCTCACTATGCTACCAGAGATTTTTTAAAGTGTTTTTCTAATACTATAGAAATATGTGATAAAAACTCAAAATCTACATCAGAAAACAGCATGGATTGGTTACAAGATGTCTAAGACTACACAGTTAAGAATACTTGACGAGGTCAATTGTAAGTTTCTAAATCTCGATTTAGACACTCGCAAGGCCTTGGTCAAAAAATTCAAGTTAGAAGACCCAACAGCCAGGTTTAGACCGGCCTATAAACTAGGTAGATGGGATGGCACAGTGAGTTTTTTCGGTCTAGGCGGCACCACCTACATTTCAATTCTTCCTCGTATCTTAGAGTATCTGGAAGAACGCGACTACTATGTGGAGATTGAAGATCAGCGCTCACCTATTGACCTAGAATTTCCTGAAATTTCTGGTGATTTTTGGGGTGAAAAGTCGTGGCCAAAAGGTCATAGGTTTGAGGGACAACCTATTCGTCTGCGTGAAGATCAAGTTGAAGTGATCAACAAGTTTTTACAAAACCCACAGAGCCTACAAGAAATTGCCACTGGCTTTGGAAAAACTATAACCACAGCAACTTTGGCAAAAATCTGTGAAAAATATGGTAGAACAATCACCATTGTGCCAAATAAAAGTTTGGTAGAACAAACTGAAGAAGATTTTCGCAACTGTGAATTAGATGTCGGAGTATACTATGGTGATCGTAAAGAATTAGGTCGTACACATACCATAGCAACTTGGCAAAGTTTGAACATTTTAGAGAAAAAATCACATGATGACGACGAATTGTTAACACTGGCTGAATTTTTAGATGGTGTTGAAGCAGTCATAGTTGATGAAGTTCATATGGCCAAGGCTGATGTGTTGAAAAAACTGCTGACACAAAACTTAGGCAAGACTCCGATTCGTTGGGGACTGACAGGAACCATACCCAAAGCCGAAATTGACTTCGAAAATATTCGTTGTTCCATAGGTGATGTGGTGCATCGTGTGTCAGCACATGAACTACAAGAAAAAGAAATTCTAAGTCGTTGCCATGTTCAAATCATTCAAACTGCAGAACACAAAGAATTTAGCAGTTACGCAGAAGAATTAAAATATTTGGTCACTGATCAAGACAGAATGACCTATATCTCTAATATTATTCAAGGTGTTGCAGAATCCGGCAACACATTAATCTTAGTAGATCGTATCGAAAGTGGTAATTTTTTACAAGACAGGTTAACGGATAGTGTATTCATATCAGGAAGAGTCAAAACCAAAGACCGAAAAGAAGAATACGATGAAGTGGCGGTTGCTGATAACAAGATCATTGTGGCGACTTATGGTGTGGCCGCTGTGGGTATTAATATCCCTCGTATTTTTAATTTGGTTCTTTTGGAACCCGGAAAGAGCTTTACAAGAGTTATACAATCAATTGGGAGAGGTATTAGAAAGGCTGAGGACAAGGACTTCGTCCAAATCTGGGACTTGACAGCATCTACCAAATATGCTAAAAAGCATTTAACAGAGAGAAAGCGTTTCTATAAAGAAGCAAAGTACCCGTTCACCATTGAGAAAGTAAAATATTAATAATGCAGATTTTAACCTTAGAAAATAAAACGTTTTATCTAAATGAACTTCCAGATGAAATTGATAACGACCTGCGGTTTGCCGTGTTTGATAATAGTGATAATAATAACCCTGATTATTTTTATATTCCTTTAATTTTTCTTGAAAGTTTTACAGGTCCAGCAGTAGTATTACAAATAGGACGTCACGAAATTACTATGCCTTTAGATTGGTCCACCATTGTGGGAGATGCAGAAGGATCGGAGATGGAGGTACTGCCGTTGACCAGTCTAAATGACAGGGGCTTCAAAACATTTTGTTTTAATCCATTAGGTAGTTTCAGACCTGAATTTTTAGACATTGACATAATCGATGTATATCAAGATGTTAAATGGTATTTTCCTAAAATGAGAACTGGTCAATTATTATGTACTCCTTTGGAGCCAGGTGATAATCCTACCTGTGCGTATTTTGTTAAAGAAATCAGTAGGCAAAGTGAGCTTGTCAATTATACAAAAGCATGGTGAAATATGAGCAACTCTTATGATAAAATCAAAAACAGTCGTCGTAGGCTAAAAGATGAAACTGCGATAAATCGACAAGTTAAAATTGCCAAGGCACATAACATTCCTGTAGATGAACCACATAAATTAGTTAAACATCATGCCGTAAACTGCGGTGACCCTAAGTGTACAATGTGTGCTAATCCAAGGCACAAAGGATGGACTAAAGGTCAAGACCGGTTCACTGTACAGGAACAACGATTATTTCAAGAAATTGACAGTGTAAGAGATAGACATCATAACGGATTAAAAAATGATAGAGAAGACAACTAAAAAGAAAAAATTAGATCTTAAAAATGTACTTCGAGCAATTGATAAACGTGAATATGGGTTTTATGAAAATTTAGAAAAAGATTTACAAAAAGAATTTAGTCCATTTGTAATGATGAGATTTGTATCTAATGTAAAAGGTGATGAAGATACACAGGAATGGTTTATTGAAAGGACAAATGAACTTGTCAATAAAAATCATTGGTTATTGGCTAATAAACACAAAAATCTAATGTGGAAATTATTAGCAGCTACAGGAGTAGGAGTACCTTGTTTTCATCCATATATAGGTCAACCAAAAGTTGAACTACACAAAATAGAAAAACTAATCGCTGAATTAAACCCAACAATGAAAATTGAAGATGTAAAACTATTAGCGTCTATGATGTCGGACGAAGATAAACAAGAACTATTTGATAAAATGGGATTTGATAAAAAAGATAGAAAGGAATATGAATAAAGGCATGATTAGCCTTGTAAATCAACCTTACAAATGTGTTCATTGTGGCAGAAGTTTTATGAAGGAAAAAACTTGTCTAGCCCATGTATGTGAGAGAAAACGTAGGGCTATGCAAGAGAATGAAAAAAGAGTACAGGCAGGATTTCTCACCTTCAATAGGTTTTATACACTCACACAGGGATCTAAAAAACCAAAAACATATGATGAATTTTGTAACAGTACCTATTATAACGCCTTTGTCAAGTTTGGTAGTTTTGTCAACAACGTAAATCCTCTCTATCCTGAAAAATTTATTGACCATGTGATAAAAAGTGGAGTAAAATTAGATCATTGGTGTAGAGATGAACTATATTATTCATACCTATCTGAAATGTTAAAGGTTGAGCCTGTGGAGAGTGCTGTACAAAGATCATTATCTACTATGATGGAATGGGCAGATACTCATGGAGCTCAATTTCAACAATATTTCAATTATGTTAGTTTAAATAAGGCAGTTCATGACATAGTAAACGGTTTAATCAGCTGCTGGGTAATATTGAACAGTCAGGCAGGTAAAGAAATGATTTCAAAAATGACAGATGATCAATTAGATATGATAAGTGTAAATTTCGATATCAAATTTTGGTTAAAAAAATTCAATCAGAACCCTGCTGATGTTTCTCTAGTAAAAGAAATCTTAGATGAGGTAAAAATAAAATGAGACTTGAAGGAACTGTGCCTAAGGCATGGGGTAGTGAATTTATTTTTGCTACCAATGATAGCTATTGTGGAAAATTATTAAAATTTAACGAAGGTGGTCAATTCAGCATGCATTTTCATAATAAAAAAGATGAAAGTTGGTATGTATTAGAAGGAAGATTTATACTTAGAACTATAGACACTAATGACGCTACTTTTTTAGAAGTGCCCCTAAATCCAGGTGATGTGTGGAGAAATCCTCCATTATCGCCACATCAACTTACATGTTTGGAAGCAGGTACAATTATTGAAGTAAGTACTCCAGATAGCATTGAAGACAATTATAGAGTAATGGCGGGAGATTCTCAAAGAGCTACAATGTACAAAAATGCCTTTTAAAATCATAGTCAACGGAACATTTGATATAATTCATATAGGGCATCTTCGCCTTTTATCTTACGCTAGATCTTTTACTGATAGTTTTGTCTATGTTCTTATTGATAGTGATAGAAGAGTAAAAGAATTAAAAGGTAATAAAAGACCTTACAATAATGAATACGAAAGGTCTAGTCTGTTATTTGCTCTAAAATATGTTGATAGGGTAGATGTGTTCGATACAGATCAAGAACTTGAAAACTATATTAAAAATTATAAAGCAGATTTAATGATCAAAGGCAGTGACTATAAAGATAAAAAAATTATAGGTGCCGAATATTGTAAAGATATAAATTTTTATGAAAGACTTGAAAAGTACAGTAGTTCACAAAAGATTCAAGATATTATTAATAGGGGATAGCTGTGAGGATGTCTATTACATAGGTAGTGTAGACAGAATCAGTCCAGAAGCTCCGGTTCCAATATTAAAAATATCCGAACATTTTAGAACACCTGGGATGGCAGCAAATGTAAGGAAAAATTTTGTTACTATAAATCAGAACGTTGAATTCATCTCTGAAAAAAGTAAAATTACAAAGACCAGATATATCGATAAGAAATCTGGTCAACAACTATTGAGAGTAGACGACGAACCAAAAATTGCCAAATGGAATGGAAATTTTCAATTATTTCGTGACTTATCCTTTTTTGATGCCATAGTAATATCAGATTATAACAAAGGTTTTTTATCCTATGAACACATTGAAAACATTATCTCAAAATCTAAAGTTCCTGTATTCATTGACACTAAAAAAGTAGATCTGGCAAAATTTGAAGGGGCATTTATCAAAATAAATCTAGCCGAATTTAATAATTTAACTAGTACTCCTAAAGAAAGAAAAGGACTAATAGTAACCAACGGTGATAGAGGTGCTATGTACAATGATAAAATCTATCCCGCACCAAAAGTTGAAGTTTCTGATGTCTGTGGAGCAGGAGATACTTTTTTGGCCTTTTTAGTTTACGGATATCTACTTTACGAAAAAAACATAGATAAGGCTATTGAAATAGCTAATCAAGCGGCCAGCATCAGTGTGCGTCATAGGGGTAATTACGCTCCTAGATTATCTGAATTAGAATTATTTGACAACTAAGAATTAATAACTTATAATTAAACTATGCCAGATATTGACATTGATTTTTTAGATAGAAATAAAGTACTCGACCTTATTAAACACGTACCTGCAACCTTAGAAGACGGTAAAAAACATAATACAGGTATATATGTCCAAGAAATACCTACAGATCCTTTTACAGGTCAATCTAGTATTGATTATAAAGAGGCTGAAAAAAGAGGCTATTTAAAACTTGATTTTCTAAACGTAAGCATATATAAAGATATTCGCAACGAAGAACATCTCAATCTATTACTGAATAAGGAGCCATTATGGGATTTACTGGAACAGGACGATTTCGTCAACTTGCTCTTTCACGTCAACGGACATGGTTCGATCTTAAGAAGTATGAAACCAAGGACTATACCCCAACTAGCGGCAGTTTTGGCAATGATACGCCCCGCGAAACGTTATCTGATTGGGAAAGACTGGACCACGGTGATGAACGAAGTATGGACTAAACCTGAGGGTGATGAATATTATTTTAAAAAGTCACATGCCACTGCTTATGCGGCTGCTATTGTAGTACAAATGAACTTGATTTGCGAATCTATCAGTTACGATTATTCCTAACTGATCTTACAAGTTGAATACTTTTTCTTTTTACTCTTTTTTCTGCTATAGATCCTAAATTCACAATAGGGCCAAACAATAATTCTACATCTTTATAGTTAAATGTTTTAATAAAAGGCTTGAAAGGATTCATTTCAGACCTTAAGAATATATTAATGGGTATTTTTCTATTACTTTCCCACCACCATACACTGCCTAGTTCTAGAAACAATGCCTTTAAAGCAGGATCTAAAATCATTCCTAGGTCATATATACTGGTTACATTATTATCGCTATTGAGAATTATGCCCACATATTCTCTGTCATTTGATTTAACACAACTCAAAAATGGATAATTTTTTTCGAACTCTTCTTTCATCCTAGGTTCAATAAATATTGATATGCAAACATTACCGATCTATTTATACCAAAATGTTTATCACGTTACTCTAGATTTGGATCCAAGCATAAGAGGAGTCAATCAAGTTATGTATCAACGAGATCTTGTAGTACAAAAAGGTTTTAAAAATCAAATTCGTGTTCAATTTAAAAATAGTGACCAAAAAAAGATAAGTGTTTCCAATACTCAAACATTTATCTTTTCAATGTTTGATTATCTAAATAAGCGAACTGTTATAGAAAAACCCTTGGAAATTTTAGACGTAAATACCACCGCAACTAAGGGACTGGCTCAATTGACATTAACCGAAAGTGATACGATTGATCTAGAAAAAAGCAGCTACAGTTTCAGTATCAAATTGTTAGACTCTTCAGGAAGTTATGTACCTGCCTACAGTAATACCTACTACGGAATAAACGGTACTATAGAACTTAAAGAAGATCTTGTGCCATATAATGTTGCTAGCAAAGAAGTAACGACCTATACAAAATTGTTTAATAATACAACTAATCTTTATGAACAATTCAGTCCTGCTTTATATGCTGACCCCGAATATAATAGTAATTCTGCCCTGCATACCTTTGTCTTTTATCTAACAGCATTTAGAGGTTTAATGACAATTCAGGCCACCCTTGACGACACTGTAGGTGTCGGCACAAGTTGGACAACTATTTTTGAAAAAAACTATGACCAATTTACAGGGTTAGATTATCAAAACCTCAATGGAGTGTACTCTTATGTCCGTATCAAATTTATACCTGCCACTGCACCTGCCGGGATAGACAACGACGATCCTAGCTATTACGGGTCAGTTGACAAAATTCTGTATAGAAGCTAAAATTAGTAGATGAACACTGTTCTATCTACAATTCTCAACTTACTTCCAGGCCAAAAAAAAACTACACCAAGCGGTTGGATTAGTTTTAACGCTTTCTGCTGTCATCACAGAGGAGAAAAACTAGATAAGAGATCTAGAGGTGGTATTCTAGTGAACAATGATGGATTTCAATATCATTGCTTTAATTGTGATTTTAAAGCTGGATGGACTCCTGGTAAGTTATTATCATCAAATACTAAAAAACTTTTTTTATGGGCAGGCTTACCTGATTCAGAGATAACTAAGCTAGGTCTTTATACTTTAAAAATTAAAGATGATCAACCTATTCTCCTACCGAAGTTTTCATCAGATCTGATAGATAAATCTCTACCAGAAGAGTCAAGGAGCGTTAATGATTGGATTAAAGACCCTGAGATTAACCCAGATTTGTTAGCCATTATAGATTATGTTGTTTATCAACGTGGCATGAATCTAGATTGGTATCCTTGGTATTGGAGTCCTAGTAATGGTTATAAAGATAGAGTAATCATTCCATTTTTTCATGAAGATAGGATTGTAGGATGGACAGGTAGAAAGATCACTTCAGGTAACCCAAAATATCTCACTGATTCTCAACCTGGATACGTGTTCAATTTAGACAGTCAGAAGAACAAGAAATTTGTAATTATAGTAGAAGGACAATTTGATGCCATAGGTATCGATGCTTGTGCTATAATGACCAATGAACCTAATGAATCACAAATCAGAAGAATTAAAAATTTAGATTCTGAAATTATTGTAGTACCGGATCGAGATCGTGCTGGCAGCAAGATAATCAAATATGCTTTAGAAAATGATTGGGCAATCAGTTGTCCTGATTGGGGACCAAACGTAAAAGATGTAGCAGATGCAGTGAAAATCTATGGCAGAGTCTATACTTTATTCACGATTCTGCACTATAGAGAAACTAATAAGATAAAAATTCAATTACTTCAAAAAAAACTTGAGAACATAAATGCCTAGTGTCAATTATTCTTACGATATTCAAAAATTATATCTAGAAATGTTTTTATCTGATGCTGAAACATTCATTAGGTGTCAGAATATTTTCGATCATGAAAATTTTGATCAACGTCTTAGAGCAGTAGCTAAGTTCATAACTGACTATGTAGATCAATACAAGATCATGCCTGAAGTGAAAATTGTCTCAACGCACTGCGGTACACAGTTAGAAACAATTACATTACCTAAGGAAAACTATGACTGGCTGATGAATGAATTTGAGCAATTTAGCAGGCATAAGTCACTGGAACGAGCTATACTTCGTTCAGCAGATCTAATAGAAAAAGGAGATTATGGTCCAGTAGAAAAACTGATTAAAGACGCTATTCAAATCGGCCTAAACAAAGACATGGGCACGGACTACTTTGAAGATCCAAGAGGTAGATTAGAAGCACTTAAAAATTCAAACGGCCAAATTTCAACAGGTTGGCCTTCAGTAGATAAAAAACTCTATGGCGGATTTAACAGAGGTGAACTCAATATTTTTGCCGCAGCATCGGGAGGAGGAAAAAGTTTATTCCTTGCTAATCTTGGTGTTAACTGGGCTATGGTAGGATTGAATGTGGTATATCTTACTTTCGAACTTGCCGAAAATCTTGTCAGTATGAGACTTGATAGTATGGTAACTGGTATTGCTACTAGAGAGATTTTTAAGAACATCGATGATGTCGAACTCAAGGTGAAAATGGCCGGAAAACGTGCGGGTAGTATACAGGTCAAGTATATGCCATCAGGAAAAAATTGTAATGATATTCGTGCTTATTTAAAAGAATATCAGGTCAAAAAAGGTCAAAAACCAGACGTTTTATTGATAGATTACCTAGATTTAATGATGCCTTTATCGGTGAAGGTGTCGCCTAGTGATCTGTTTGTCAAAGACAAATATGTATCAGAAGAGATAAGAAACCTGGCTATGGAAACAAATTGTATCACAGTGACAGCCAGTCAGTTAAACAGAGCAGCAGTGGAAGAAATAGAATTTGATCACAGTCATATTTCAGGTGGTCTTAGTAAGATTCAAACTGCTGACAATGTAATTGGTATCTTTACCAGCAGAGCTATGAAAGAACGTGGCCGCTATCAAATACAGTTTATGAAAACAAGATCAAGTAGTGGTGTTGGACAGAAAGTTGATCTAGAATTTAATGTAGATACTCTAAGAATAAATGATCTAGGGGATGATTCAGAGTCAACCCCACAAACAACCAGCAATACTATATATCAGGGACTAAAACGAACCAGCAGTGTAGAACCAGATCAAGGTATATCAGCTCCTAAAATTAAGCCGATTAAGGGAGGGGCTGATATAAGAAATATGCTGGCTAATCTTAATAGTGAAAAAGATTAAAACAGATTTTCTACTTGTATTTTTACACTTTCATTAATGACATGATGCCATTGGTCACTACCACTGGTTAGAAAAACTAGATCAGCATTGGCCTCGATTAAATTCCAACCTAAACTAATGTCATTATAGGGAGGATCACAATCAATCTGATTTTCTAAATGTCCGGGTAACCACCTAGTATATCCTGCTATAGCTCTAAAACTACTCGGTCCTTTCCCTGAGGCTATGGCAACTAACACACTCATATCATTGCTGATGGCTAAGTCTCTTGTTATAGAGGTTGATCCGGTGCTCATCCAATCCGATGTATGAACAACTATGATTCTGTTAGTATTTTCTACGCCGCCGAAATATACCGGAGTATCTTCATTGTAACTAAGCCCTAGACCCTGCATAATGGTAGCAAGATTAGTATTGTTTTCCATTGGCTTGTTTATCTGTAGTCCAACACTACCACTGTTATCTTGATCTATTAACAGTATCACACCCTTTCTAAGTATGCTATCATTTCTCTTAGGGTGAGCTGCTATTAAATAGCCTTTGTAATTATCTATGTCTTCCATATTGATATTTACTACAATAAATATCTTTTATGAAAATAATCGAATTTCTATCACCGGGGTATCAAGTCCATAAAGAACTTAACCCTGTATTATGGACTGAAAATCAAGAAATTCGACCAGAAATAGGTAAAAAACTACTTGCCATAGCTAGGCATTTTAGAGAATTTGTTAAGTTAGATTTTCCCATCGTTGATCTAGTTATAACTGGTGGTATGACTGGAAAATACTATACAGATAAAAGTGATATAGATCTACACCTAATCACAGACTACGAAAAAATAGAATGCGACCAAGAAACCGCTGAATTGTTCGATACTAAACGATTACTATATAAGGAAAAATTTGATATTAGAATATATGATATTCCTGTAGAACTTTATGTAGAAGATCTTAAACAACCAGCTAAGGGCGGCAGTTATAGTTTAAAAACTAATCAATGGGTAAGATCTAGCACAGAGCCTAAACAAGAGATAGATGATCCTGCAGTAGCTAAAATGGCTATTAAAATATCAAAACTAATTAGGCAAGTAATTCACTCCGGCGACTTAGTCAAGGCTAAATCTTTACAAAAAGCCATATGGCAAACAAGACAGACAGGATTAAGCAAGCACGGAGAATTTGGGGTCGCCAACCTGGCATTCAAAAGTCTACGTAACAGCGGACAATTGGCCAAATTACTTGATCATATACGAAAACTAGAATCTAAAAGTCTAGGATTAAACCAATAAAAAAGCCCGATGTTACCGGACTTTTTTAATTGCTAGTAATGCCAGCTGTCGAGCTAAAAACAATTTCCACTTTATTCTATCAGATAATATTCCATCTTTTTCTGCTTCTACTCTTAGACGTTTTAAATTTCTTGCTATAGAATCGTCAAATACAACAACTTCAGTATCTTCTAGATCTTGTTTAGATTGTAGAAATCGTAGATCGCCACGACGAGCTACTATTACTTCTTTGCTTCTGCTTTCTTTTCGTCTTTCTTAGCAGCGGGAGCAGCAGCAGGAGCAGCAGCAGGAGCAGCGGCTGTAGCAGCAGGTTTGGCTTCTGCTTTCTTTTCTTCTTTCTTAGCATCAGCAGCAAAAGCAGAACTAATACCAAAAGCAGCAACTAACATAGCGATAACTGATTTCATTTTAATTTCCTTTTTAAAAAATAACAGAATTATTCTGTGTATTAATATTAACGCCTTAAATACATCTGCGTTGACTTAATTATACTACAATGGAAAAAATAAAAAAATATCTTTGGATGACCGCAGGATTTATCTTTTTAGGGGTTGCCTATATTGGTGTGGTTACTCCGGGCATACCCTGGTCAACACCTAGTCTTATAGCAGCCTATTGCTTTGCCAAGAGCAGTGAAAGATGGCACAATTATGTTATGAATCATAGATTATTCGGCCCGTTTATTCGTAATTGGCAAGATGGCCGTGTATTCCCAACCTATGCCAAATGGGCCATGTTTATTTGTATGGACATATCACTAGTGATAATTTGGTTTACAACTTACAATGTGAAATTAACTGTAGGAGTTGCTCTGTTTATGGCATTTTGGATGATTTGGGCTACACGCTATCCCGGAAGCAAAGAAGAAGCAGATCGAAGACGTGAAGCGGGAGAAAAACTAGGTTGGTTAAAATAAAAAACGCCCCGAAGGGCGTTTTATTGTACTTCTAATTTAAATTAGAAACGATGACGTATACCAACACCTGATACACGAGTATCTGCGAAGGCTGTGTTTGTTCTGTTTACACCGTCATTGGTGTAATTAGTATCACGTACAGCAGCATAGACATCTGTACGCTTACTGAGACTGTGGCTTAGGCCAACTGCCCAACTTGCTGTTTCTGCTGACTTGTTGCCTATAAAGGTGTGATCGTGCTTGGCATAACTTACCATAGCTGTGTTACCTTTACCTAAAGGCATAGCAGCACCAAGGCTCCAACCTTCATCCTCTTTAGTCACTGCGTCGCTATGTTCAACTTTGTCCCATTGAGCATAAACTTTGGCAACCTTAAGATCATAACTACCGCCTAGGATAACTGAACTCATAGCAGGCTTACCTAGACCTTGTTCAACTTCCTGCCAGGTCGCTGTAAGACCAATCGGACCGCGGAACATCATTGCGCCAACGCTCTTACCAGCCTGCTTGGTTCCAGTGGCATCATCAACAATACCTGCTGAATATACACCAGACACTGTTAAACCAGCGACATTGGTTTTAACTTGTACAGCATTATTCCAACCACTGTCAACACCACCAGCTGCTAGGTTGAAATTAGTAACACCAAAACGCTGTGTGACCATAGGGCTAAAAACAAAACTGTCACCAAATGAGTTAAATGCTACAGTAGAGATAAAGTATGGAGTGGTCACACGACCAACTTGTACTTCACCTAGCTTACTGCCCAATGATACATAGGCATTACGAGCATAGAAAGCATCACCGTTGAAACGCCCTGTTGAGGCTGTATCCGGGCGTAGAAATGTTTCTAGAACCACGCTGGCCTGATAGGCGCCAACTTGCTCAACACTCTTAATACCAATGTGGCTGGTACTCATACCACCTGCTGATACTTGATTGGCAGAGTGCTTTCCTGATGTGTGACCAAAATAAGCATCTGCCAAACCGTAGAGGCTGGTCTGGGCTGCTGCCACTGTGGTTACACTGGCTAGTAATGTTGCTAATAAAATTTTCTTCATTTATCTGTTTTCCTTTGAAAAATATGAAACTCTATGTGTAAAAGTAATATATAGCACGAGTTTAAAAAAATGTCAAATATCTGGCTCAAATACCGGGTTTTTGATCAGAGATTTCATGTTTGTTCCAATAGCCCGCAGGACATCTACTACCTGTTAATTTGGCTTTTTGACTCATAATACAAAAACATAACTGACATTGGTCAATGGCACTGGTGTAATTTTCACACCTGTGACAATGACTTAATCTTTGTTCTAATACTTCTTGAGGAACAGGTTGAAATGGTGCCCAAGCTCTTTTCCTGGCTTGATCTAATTTTTCCTTTATCTGATCAGCAAATGACATGTTATAGATCCTTTTGTATAATATATAGCCTTTTAGAAAAACTATAAATATTTTTTATGATCCAAGATTCGGGAATAAACTGGATTAGATTGGACAGCCGTAATCAGCTGATAAACCACTATTGGGATCTTCTAAAGGAAATAGATCTTTACATACATAGGCATAACGATCTAGAAGATGCTACTTATTGGGCTATTTGTAGAGATAATACCACACATAATGAAATCTTTTGTTCAAACAACACAGGCAAAACGATTACCACACCGTGGACCACTGTTGCCAAAGAATTCCCTGAACTATCAATCATACAACGTAAACTTCAACTCCATGCCTATATTGGTAGAACAATGGTGGGTAATTGGGGCATACATCGTCATTGTTATGCTCCTGATAGTGCATGGAACATAGCAATTTTTGATTCAGGATGTAGTAATGGTCATGTTGATTTTTATAAAACATCAACAAGTAAATTAGATCCTAATAACGCTTACTATGAAGATGAAGTGGATTTTAATTCAGATGGATTCACGTTATGGGAATCTGTTCCTATTATGACTGGAGATATGCTAAGTCTTAATACTTGGGCATGGCATAGTCATATCACAGAAAATAGAAATGTCTGTGCTTTTCTTAGCTGTTTAAAAAACACACCCCCTGGCACTGGAACTAGATCTCGTATAAAAAGAACCTTAAAAGAGGTCGAAAAAACATAGGCTCCTAAGAGCCTATGCTGCTAGTTTCTGTTGCCAGGTATAACTACCCCTGCATACCTTTGATTAGGCTGCTAGAGCGTAAACTTCATCGTTTGCGTCTATTTGGTTTTGCTAGCTTTAGGAGCTTCGCCTTGCCTGTTGTCCATATCTGTACTCTTTGCCTCGTCGAAACCATGGTCAGGCCCTTCAGGAGTAGACTGTAATTTCATATCTGCTGGCACAGAACCAATACCAACTTCACGATCCCATTCTCTCTGCGTATACTTGATTATAAAATCTCCTCTTGGTGGACCTGCCGGGAATCGAACCCGGGTCCGCGACACTTTTCCTTCAACTTCATACAACAATAAAAAACTTTGACAGACTCCATAGGGCGTGTGGGTCCTCTGTCTAGACATATGAGCCTCTCACTCATACACCCTGCTATGCAGGATTACCCCTACCAGATCCAGTATTTAACATTATCTACGCTGATAAATAATTATACTATGAAAACAGCACAAGAACAAGCTAGAGATTTCCTCAAATACTGTTTGACCCATAGGCCTACAGGCTGTCAATTGGTCACAATAGGCATTGACTTTGACCCAGAAGATCCCTTGGTAGATGTTATTTGCCTAGAACAGGGCTATGATTTGAATTTGATCACTGACTTTACAGACCAAAGCATTGATCTGGTCTATGTACACAAAGATATACCCGATCCCGTAGATCACGCCATACTATGGGGCTATAAGATTAGAGGCGGCGGCGCACTCAGCGGTTGGGGCTATCAAGATCCTAAAACTAAACAGGACCTACTGACAAAAATGGGAGACTGCTGGACTGAATTTCCAGATATTTGGGCCCTGCCTATAGTCACTGTCTAACCATACTGTAGTAGAAATAGACTACAACTGCGATCACGGCTGAAATTTACTGTACAGATCATATGGTTATCATTGTAACCAAAACAACTCCAACCCCAGGTCCACTCAACCCATCTGGCCCCTATCCTGGTGCGTAACCAAGAATCTACTTGGGCTACACTGGATTCCCAGTCAAAATAATCCCCCCTGTAGATCTTGGGCCACGGCGCTGACGCAGAATATGGCAGTTGAGGATGAAGATCCCATAAGGCTCGCATAATATTATTTACTCCCGCGAAGCGGAAAAACGGTAGGACTTTTTTACAGAATTATCTACAACGAGAATTGACTGATAATAACTCTTACTGTATAATGACTAGACCCTAATACACTGACAGAGAACGTGACTATGAGAAGATGCTTGGCCTGCTATAATACTATGGACATTCAAGCTGACCGCTGCCCATACTGTACTAGTCTAGTGGACTACTTTGGTAGACCCGTTAAACCACAGCAGAACATACCGCCATCCCAGAATAATCAACGGCCACAGAACAATAAAATATATCAAAGACCTGATCAACCAACAACACTACGAGATATTATTATGGCGTTGACACTGATAGTGTCAATTGTGGCTACGTGTTTATATCAAACAGTATGGCCACTGATAATTTGGCTGCTGCTTTTTATAATAGTGTATCTAGGCTAGACCGGTCTATATACAGGGCAAAAAATTTAGTGCGCAATTTTTTTGAGGTCCTGAGATCTCGGCCCCTGGTGATTCTATCTAGGTCAAGGTTTTTAGAGTGGGGTTTGCAAGCTCATTTGTGCTAGTGTTTGTAGCGCTACAATATATGCCCCCCATACCCCCACCGTTGTCTCGAAACAACACAGTGTAGTCTATATGCAACACAGTTGCGTTATGCTGTAAACTGTGTATAATACACATATGCACACAGCGCACACAACTACACAGCAACTTGCTACAGCAAGTGCTAATACTATTGTGTGTGCTAGTGCTACACTTTTTAACTACACAGAGAGCTCGACTATGCAAAGCACACTACAATCAAGTTTAAGCGCAGACTACACAGAAGCATTTGAAGACATGTATAACTCAGACACTGAGGTAGACATCAGCGACATTGAGCACGAGCTGATCACTCGCTTTGAGCGGGAGTTCGCAGAACACTTGCGAGGCTGCGACAGTAACGACGTGGGAGGTGTTATAGTATACCTGCGTGGGGGAGAAGAAGTTGCGTTCTTTGACTATGAGAACTTCCACGGTAGTGTATATGCACTGGGACACAAGCGAGCTAGTGAGACCAGCATAGAATGGGCAGAGCGTGTTGGGATGGTGTAGTTGATCACAGTGTGGCAGCAATGCCACACTGTTTTTTTTGTTGACAGTCCATCTAACTGATCATATAATACTTGTATGGACAAAGCCGCTAGATCACGCAAGAAACGAGTAGATCGCAATCATATCATATATGAGTTGCGTATTGGTGCTGAGAACTACATTGGGGTCACTGCTAAGACAGAGAGCACAGTGCTCAAGTCAGTTCGTGCTCGTGCTGCCAAGCACTTCTACAGAGCAAAGACTGAGAACAAAGAGTGGTTGCTCTGTGTAGAACTGCGCAAGTTGTCTAGCAAAGACGACATTGAGATTTTGGTACATGAAGTTCTGCGTGGGAAGACAGCTGCTCACAAGAGGGAAGTAGAGATACGTCGTTGCGTAAAACCCACACTGAATACAGATGTGCGTGGGGATTGACAGCTAGTAGGTAAGACAGTATAATAGACACATAGTAAGGAAGCAGGGGCGAACAGACAAATTGCAGCGGCAAAGCCAAAGCAGATGACCCCTGCGGAATTACTCAACACTGAAACAGTTAGGAGCAAGAGATGAGAAAAGTATTAGGAACAGCAGGTGTAGTGCTAGGGCTATTGACCCTAGCAGGGCTGGCAGGTGGCATTACAGAATTAGGCCCAGAGGCGGGCATAAACGACTTCCTCAGCATTTTCAGCACTGCCTTGGTCGCAGGCTGTTTGGTCAGCCTAGGTTTTCATATGGTAAAAGAGATTTAAGCACGCTCCCCCAAGTGCGTTGGGTTAGTTAAACTTGCGCCGGCCAGGGTACGCATCGCCGGCACCATTACTAGACTAGGAGCAGATGATGATTGAAATACAAGGATTGACTCGCAAGCAACGAATCCTCGCAGATACACTGTGGAACAAGTGCCAAACTCAGGGCGATGTTGATGCTGTGCTAGGCCTTTTTGGAGTAGATGCTCGCATTGTCTACGAGATGATGATTGCACACACTATGGATCAGTATCAGGGAGTAGATGAGGCTCGAGACCTGCTTGACAGAATCTTTAACATCTAGTATAATTAATTCTTTAAATAACTTATCGAGGAGATGACATTGGCTATCAAGTCAAACACTGTATTAGAGTTCGATCAAGATGCTATCAAGCGCCGTGAGCGTGAGGTTGCCAAGGAAACTGATACCCAAATCTTAGACCGCCTAGCAGAGCGTTTTCAGATCCTCAACGACATGACTCGGGCTGTCAAAGAGGGTGCCGTTCGTGCTATGATTGTGAGTGGTCCTCCAGGTGTGGGCAAAAGTCACGGGGTAGAGGCAGTATTGGCCAAGGCCGATCTGTTCAATACCCTAGCTGAACGCAAGCCCAAGTATGAGATCGTCAAAGGTGCCATGAGTGCCATTGGTCTATATGCCAAGCTTTATGAGTTTGCTGATCGGGGCAACGTTGTGGTATTTGATGACTGCGACTCCATCTTGTTGGAAGACCTTTCGTTGAACATCCTCAAGGGTGCTCTGGATAGTTCAAAGCGGCGTTTCATCTCGTGGAACACTGACAGCCGCTTGTTGCGTTCAGAAGGAGTGCCTAATCGTTTTGAGTTTAAGGGTTCAGCGATCTTCATCACTAACATCAAGTTTGAGCATGTTCGAAGCAAGAAACTGCGTGATCACTTGGATGCTCTGGAGTCACGTTGTCACTACATTGACCTACAGATGGACACCGAGCGTGAGAAGATCCTGCGTATTGAGCAAGTGGTCAAGCAGGGGGACATGTTGGAAGACTATGACTTTAAGCCCTGGGACACGGATGACATCTTAGACTTTATCAAGGCAAATTCATCAAAGTTGCGTGAACTATCACTGCGCATGGTAATCAAGATCGCAGACTTGAAGAAGGGTATGCCCTCAAATTGGCAGGCAGTGGCTAGAACTACCTGTATGCGTCGTGTCTAGTCTACTGACACGCTGTGCTCTCTACGCGACCTTGGGCGTCACTATCGACGCTCTTGGCATTGGTTGGCTGGGAACCTTTATGATCCTGGCACTCTGCCTCTGTTGCGACCATGTGGGTAGGATAGATGGGCAGCAGTTCGGTGCTGCTGATGGCCTTAGGCGTTATCTAGCCATGACAGAGGCTCAGCAGGCTGAAATACGCAAGATGGTCAAGCGATGGGAGCAAGGTAGCTAGAGCTGTTCTGTCTGCCAGACTGTGTCATCGTTTGGTTCTGACTGTGCGGGTCTAGGTGGCTGGTACAGGGCCTGGAGATAGATTAGGCCTGTGGCATTTGTGCCACGATCTGGCACTCCAGTAACGCCCCCTGCGGGAATGTATCCCGCACTCATGTAGCCGTCTACTAACATGGCTAAGACTTCGGGACTAGGGGCTTGAACAATGACATATCTGTCCATGCCCGTATTTACTTACTGGGTGTAGTGCTCTTGAATAGAATTGAGCAAAGAAGGCTTAGTCCCCATGCTTCAAGCAGGCTGATCTCCTTGAGATCAAACAGTGTGGGCATGAGCCAATTCCATAGCAACCACACTGGTATAGATGCGATAACGCTGACAATAAAGGCCAAGGCCAGAATGGCCAAGGCCGCGTAGATCAAGTTCATCGGTTATCCCCAGCGGCTACTAATACTCTTTAGTTCTCGGATCTCTGCGTTGATCGCAGCGATGCGGGCCTCAATTTGGGCATTGGATTCCGGATCCAGTTCACCTCTAACTTCGCAAAGGTATACTAGTTCTTCGTAGAGGTTGTCAATGGTGTCATTCATGTTAAGTCCTTATAGGTAAAAAGCCAGTTTGGTTAGCAATCGGGCGGTATAGAGTAGGACTGCTTGGAAGAACCCAGTGACCCAGCCCATGTAGATCACTGTGAGCAAGCCTATCAATCGCAGCATGTTAGGCACTCCTTAGGTTAGCCATCAGCCTATTGTGGATCATAGTCATCTCATCCTGCTCAACGTAGAAGTCCGTCTTTGGGTCGTAGTATTGACCCACCTTGTTGTCGTAGTAGAGCACACGACCTGAGAAGTTGAATGGGCCCTCAAGTCCCTTGCGTGGGCCGTATTTGACACGCATCTCGTCCATTTGAAACTTGTCTGCGATAACCTTGTAGCCCATTTGCTGCTCCTTGTTGTTTACCATACAAGTATTATAGCCCCATTTGGGTCTCGGGTCAAGTCTGTGGCGTTTCTGCTACAATCTCCCAGAAGATCTTTGGATTCAGCCGTTGCCTCTGTCGCCAGTAGGGCAAGGCCCAAGCAAGGTTAGTCTCTATCACAATAGGAGTCATTTGACCCATCAAGTTCCTATGCCGGCTCATATACACTCGCATCATTGTATGACCTCTCCTTGTTGTTCACTATACAAGCATTATACAACCAATCCAAAGACCTGTCAACTTCGAGGGTCTTTATGCTCAATCTCAACAGATTGGTAGCCACCCCAGTTGACAAAACTTCGCCGAACTTCGAGTGCTTCTTCCAGTGTGGCACACTCGAGGCGAGCACTGTCTCCTTCATGCTCTATGATCACATAGTAAGTCATCTACGGCTCCTTATCAACCAAACTGCCTGATGTCTGCTCGCCAATAGATCTCTGCCGTACCTGAGTTCCGTGTGCGAGCATAGGCCTCAGCATCTTGACGGTTGGTGAAGATTCTTGTCTCATCTGGGCAGAGCCGCTGTCCCCAACCACGCTCATACTCTGTGACAGTGACTTCGAACAAGGGACCTTGAATCATTGGACCTTTCATTACTTGCATTTCCGGCTCCTTACCTAAACAACATACCGTATACAATACCACTCACACAGGTTAGGACGAACACTGCGGGGATGCTGTAGATGGCTAACCAAAACAGTTCATCTAACACTCTATCCAACTTGCTCATCTTGTAGTCCTTTTTGTTTACTGTAACCATATGATATAGCCATATGAATACCCTGTCAACCAATCAGGTATTCCAGTTCTTCCCTTGCTTCACGCTCTGTGTCAAAGCCCGAAGCATCGTAGGACCCGTCGTAGAGTTTTACATAATAGCCGCCAACTCCCGGACTGTGATCCAAATCCAAACCGTACTCACCGACGCCTTCTACCACAAAGATTGTCTTGTCCATGACTACTCCTTATGCTACAACCACCAGCTCTTTTGCCGGGTAGGTGATCCTACCGTCGAATTCGAGCTGATTACGCTCGTCCTGGGTGAGGTAGTCGTCCTCAACCACGTACCAGTCAACGATGTATTCGTTATAGAACTCGTCATCGATCTCACATTGGTCCCGGCAGCTATCGACCACTGCCTGGGCTGAGTTGAATTGGGTAAAGTTTGGTACCACATAATTGAGGCCTCCTTTGGCTTTCCAGTGGGGCTTCTCAGCAGAGCCATAGTTCTCATACACTTGGGTAAGGATCACTAACTTTGCCATTTGCTGCTCCTTGTCTGTTTCGCTATGTTTCTATTATAGGATCATTTGGAGTGGCTGTCAACCCTGTGGCATTTTGGCCACCGAGGGTGCCGGGGTCTGTGGCATCTACGCCACAACATACTTTTGTAGGATGCCCACAGTGCCCGCAATGGCCATTACAACATTTGTAGCAATTAATGCCCGGTCTTTCATCATCACAGCAGCCGCTAGCCAAATTAGTCCTGCAATGTATAACAGTGTAGGACCCTGCGCATAGCCTGCCTGCGTCATATAACCAGCGGGCACCAACAGTGCCGTCGCTGTCCATTTTAAAACGTTAAGCAATTTATCGTTCACCTGTAGCAATCTCTCTAGCAACTTCTCGTATAGCACGCCCTGCAGCTTCAAATGCATTAGTATAAGCATAGTCATCGCTTAGACTGTTAAAGCCCCTCCACAAGCGCCAAATGTCTGCGTCACTGTCATAATTTTCAACACGGATGTCGTAGGTGTTAGCAAAAGGATCCCCTAAGCTTACAACACGTACAAGTCCATAGTCGTGTATAATTCTCATAACTTAAGCCTCCATGCTAGCAAGTTCGTCCTCTTGCATGCCCTGCTCTGTAAAGCATACCTTAAAGCCTAGTGCTTCGCTAATAGCACGCTCAAACGCCGTGTCTGTGTAGATGTCCCATTCACTGTCGTGTCCAACATGCACTTGTACATTCACTTCGTTGTCAAATGCCTGTGTGCTAACATCTATACTGGTCACACGCACTCTGCGTCCTGCTTCGCAGCCCCATAAGCCGTCGCCAGCGCACACTACAGTAAAATTGCAGTCAAATCGCATAGTAGTCATATCGCTATGTTTTTCAAAACTGCTTAGTACTAATTTTTTCATCTTCGCTCCTACTTGTTTACAATAAAAACATTATAGCACAACACAGCCCAAAGTCAACTGTGTTGTGCTTATACAACACTAGCCTAATACGCAGTTATTAATGCGCAAGTAAGTGTTCCCACCACAGCGTCCCATTTCGTTATATTTGCTAGTAGTAACTTTCACTTTGTTATTGTAGCCTGCTAGTGCAAATAACGCCTGTAATTCTGTAGCAATCGCTTTTGCTTTGTGCTCGTACACAAAAAATGTAACATTACGCAAGTCGCTATTTGTTAAATTAATGTCTGTGTAGCTCTTGCCGTAAATGTTGTCGTTAGCAATGCTGCGCACAAGTTTACGCACAAGTTTTGTGTTAATTAGTTTTTGCATTTGCTGCTCCTTTGTGTTAAAAATACATTATAGCACACTGCTAGTTAAAAGCAAGTGTGTTGTTTTTATGCCACAGTGCTTGCTACAATGTCAAATGCTTCTGTTGCGTAAATGTCACTGCCAAATTCCTCCTGTGTCTCTACAATAGCACGCTCAGCAGCACGTCGTGTGGCAAAAGTGCCATAGTGCTCTCTCTCGTTGCTGTCGTTATAAAAAAACAAATTGTATACTTTTTTAGCCATTTACGCTCTCTCTCTTTGTTGTTACAGTAAAAGCATTATAGCATACTGCGCACAAAAAGCAAGCGTGTGGCTAAAAAGCCACAGTCATGACTGTGTTGTATAGGAGCCACAGACTCGAAACTGGTTGACAAGGAGCGAATTTGGCAATACAGTTTGGTCTGTGGCAGACACCGGGGCGGGAGCGAAGCGCCCTAGCATCGTTTAGTCAGTATGGGGCGGCAGTTTGTGGTTGCGCTCGTCCTCCATGTCAGTGTCCATGTTCTTGCGGTCTTCTTCAACTATCTCCTCAAGTTCATTCAGCAATTCTTCCTCAGAGTCATCCCTATATGATTCCCACTCTGCCATGCGCTCAGTGATGCCAAACTCTTCATCAATGTCTTCACCTACGATGTCCTTGATCTCATCTGGATCAGCATTAGCATATTCTCTATAGTCATCATCAAAGTCGTTCTCATCACCTGTGACTCTACCACAGAAAGCCATACCGGGCTCATCGTAGTAGGCATCAACTTCATAGCCCGCAGCACACATGGCACGATAGACTTCGATGGGTGGAGCCCATGCTGAGTCAAAGTAGAAGGTAGCTTGATGTGCTAGCTCCTCTACGACATCACCTGTGACATCCCACTTGGTGCCCCAGTTAGACACACAGAAGTCATAGTTCCATTCATTGTTGGGCAAGGGCACAAAGGTCTCACACAATTTACCATCATTGAAAGCCAAAACAGCTAACTTGATCTTACGTGGATCTTTGTGTGACACTGTCAACTTGTTAGCGCACCAATTAGGCATAATAAAACTCCATTCTAAATTAGATAGGTGGGGTATAGTGAATACCCCGCTATTGGTTAGACAGTTTCCTTGTTGATTTTCTTAATAGCCTGCTCTTCCTGCCGCTGTGTAGCACGGATGAAGTCATTGATCAAGCCCTTCTGATACCGCTTGGGCGTATACCGCAACATCTCAATCACAGTGCTCTCAAGGTAGCCAGCAGCATAAGAGTGACTGCCATAGTTCTTAAGACTGGCATCTGTGAACGCCTTGAGCACAATCTTCAAAGTGTCTTGATTCTCTGTAGTCCACATTCCCATCTTTCGCTCCTAAGTAATTGTTCAGTTCAATAATTATACACTAATTTAGATCTAGGTCAACCTGTTGCCGTTCTGCCACATGACGACAAGCGCCCCTGTAAGTATAGCCCGGGCAGGAGCAGGAATAGTTGCCTTCGCTGAGTCTTACTGTATGAAAGTCGCCACGACTTCCCGGCACTCTCCACTCATTGGTCTTCTGCCCGGGCTCTTCTTCAAGTTCCCTAAACTGCCGTCCTCTACGATCTAATACAATAGGTGCCTTAAACTTGCGAACCCGCTGTTCACCTTGTGGCACATAGGCTATGATGTGACGCAGGTCATCGTCAAATACATAGACATGATTTGGAGTGGCATCTGTCCACTCCGTGGTCTCCTCAAATACTCGCATTAGTAGTCTACTCTGGTAGCACCCGTCTCCGGGTCAACATCTACAAAAACCTTAGTGGTCTGCTCAATGCCCATTTCCTTGTCAAAGTATTTTACCTTATAGCAGAACTGACCGCCGTTAGTAATACCTAAGAACTTGGCACTGGTAAACCTGTCACCCTTGTAGCCAGTGATCCTAATACCTTCCGTCAAGTCTGCGGCAGTGAAGGTGCTTAAGATCTCAATGTCCTCTGCCAATACCATTATGCCATCTCCATATAAAGGTTAGCACGTTGCCACTTCCAAAGGTCCGTTATACTATTAAACACGGGGCCAATGAACTCTACGGGCTCTCCCTCAGCATTTACGCTGGCAGTGACCCATCCACCTACTACACTCCAACACGCATATTTCATTGTTCGCTCCTTGTTGTTCACTATACCCATATTATAGCAAGTTTCGAGACCCTAGTCAACCTAAGGGTCTCTGTTGCGTTATTACAACTAGCGGTAGAGGCTGGTGCGTTCTTGCTCATAGCAGTCGGGCTCAATACCTGCTTCTTCACCTGCTACAAGTTCGTCCGCAAAATTTATAAAGGACTCGCAGGCGTGGAACAGTTCTTCAAAACTCTCACGCTCTGAGCGGCTAAGGTCGTGTAAGAACATAGGGCCCTCTTCCCGCATAGCATTAAGGATTTGGTGCATAGCAAGTAAAGTGTTCTCGCACATACAGTATGACATATTGGGTCCACGCATTTGTTCGCTCCTAAGTAGTTGTTCAGTTCAATAATTATATGGCAATTTACGCTGTCTGTCAACGGTGTGGCTATGCTGCCACACTAGGCCACCAGGCCCAATGACCTGCGCCCTGGACTAAGATAGTCCTTGTTCATCACAGTCTTGTAGGCATGACAACATTTGCATAGTGTTTGAAGATTAGCTTCACGGTTATCAGCAGGATCCCCGTTGATATGATCAACATCTAACATTCCTTCCCAATGTATGTTAGTGGTACAGGTGAATCCCAATCGACCGTCTTTGTTCTCACAGTAGTCTTTTCTATATTTGCGCCACGGATGCCAACTATTAAGAAGCTTTGAAACACTGATACCATTTTTTTTGGCCAGCCGTTTAATATGGCATTGCCCACACCATTTACGATAGCAGGCATATCCGTCATAATAGTCACGTATAAGAGCTGCATCCCCACTACAACCCGGAGTAATACAGGATGGTCTGTCTTCGTAAGGCACTGTTGGCATCGGTTTCTCCTTGTTGTTGTCAATGGTGTGGCCGCGCAGCCACACCTGGCACTCCCGCTTAGAACGGTGCGTCTTCAATGTCCTTCAATTGTGCTTCAATCTCAGCCTTGGTCAAAGTGGTCTTTGGAGCAGCCTTCTTGGCCTCTACTTTGGCAACGATGCCCGCCATAGTGGGCTTCTTAGGTTGCTTGGGCTTCTTGGCCTCTTTCTTGGGACGATCTTTGCTACCAGCCTGCGGAGTGCGACGCTCTTGTGCGTCCTCAATTGCAGCCTGCTTCTCACTGTTGATGACACCAGCATCGTTCTTGTAAAACTCAATCTTCAACAGAAAAGCCACAGCCTCTTCTTTGGTCATTGGGTTGGGCAAAGGCATAAGATCAACTTCAGTGTGACCATTCTTCTCTAAGACCTTGACACGTAGTGCGTCATTGGCAAAACGAACCTTGACTGAACCATTTAAACGGCTAGTACCTGCGTGAGTAAAAGTGCTCATTGTATTTCCTTTCAAGTGTGTGTGTAAATTTGTTTGCTACTGTTCTATGATTATATGTTCGAAATGTCTAGTTGTCAACCGATATCTTCCTCCATTTCTATGTGTTGTAGTTCTGCCACACCAAAGCGTAGGTCTGCTTCTTCTTGGGCCTCGCTGTAATATGTGGCATCTAACTGCTCAAAGGAACCATCGCTGAACATGGCACTCCAGTATGAGGGAGCATCCTCCCTTACTGCAACAAGGTAGCGCTTCATGCCGCTGCCTCTACCTTACAGAACTTGGCAAACTCTGCCCAAGAGCCTTCAAACAAGGTGGCATTGACTCCAGGATTGAATATGCTGCCTGGACCCAGCACCTTAACCCTATCCTTGTAGACATGATACTCATAGTCCTGACCACAGTCAGTTGAAGTGACCGAGTGAATGTAAAAGCCGCCTACGGTTTCTTTGAAGTGTGCTACGAGACTGGCAGCAAGACAACCCATACCGTTAGCAAGGGAAGTGCTCTCCTTACCAAAGCCATTGACCAAAGTCTTGCCTGCGAGGAACTCTGCTAGTTCTCGTCCGTGTCCCTCAATGTAGCCGTCATATTGGCTATAAAGGTTGAGGATGACTTCGTTGTGCTCGTTGTAGACAAAGGTTAGTGCTCTAGTTCCCATCTCTTGCTCCTCGGTAGTTGTTCAGTTCAATAAGTATATGCCCAAACCATTCTGCTGTCAACTCAGTGGCTTAGATGCCACACTATTCACCCTCCGGTAAGTAATCTCGCAAGTATTCTTTGGGACATTGGGCTAACAGGATCTCCAAGTCCTCAGTCTGCCCCAGTTCCAAATCCCATTTGATCTGTGCTACCACAGCCTCAACCAACTTGACCAATTCAGTGTCCAAGTGTTCCATCTCACTCTCCTAGTAGTCGTTGAGTTCGTATTGCTCGTCGTACCAATTGTCGTTAGTTTGATCCTGATATTGTTGCATGAGTTCACCGCAGGCAATGTCTACCCACTCCAGAGGCACTCTATGCTTGTTGGCAATCTGCTGGAAAGTGAGCAAGCCCCGCTCAATGTCCTCTTGTATGCCGATTATTACATCTCTCATCTATCGCTCCTAGTTGTTCAGTTCAATAATTATATGCCCAAACCATACCCTTGTCAATGCTGTGGCACGTCTGCCACAGTGTGTCTACATGCTCCAATATGCTTCTGAACTAGGACTGGCAGCGAAGTGGGTATCAAATCGCTCTTCGTACTCCTTGCCCGTCATCAAGTTCCGTCGCTTGACCATAGTCTTGTGAATTTCATAACGATAACCCTTCTTGCTGGGAAAAGTATATCGCATGGTGCTGTCTAGGCCCTCCAAGTCCTCAGTGTCAAAGTCCTCTTTGAAGATCATGCGCTCTTTTACTCGAGTCCTAGCATCCTTCTTGTAAGCGATCACAGTCAACATAGTCCGCTCCTTAGCAATCCGGGTCAAAGTCTGCCCACTCTTGTGCTTCATCGGGCTGTCCATCGTCGTCCTCATCCTCATCGCGGTCAAGCCAGGTAATTATGTCATTCTTACGAGCAAAATCCGCTACTTCACTCTCGCTCAAATAGCCCAACAAGTCCCTAATCAGTGCATCCTTGTCCACCATGTCGTCCTCTACAAGGCTTAAGAGTTCGCAAGTGTATCTACGGCTGCGATAAGAATCTTGCTTTGTCCACATAGTTTCGCTCCTTAGTGTTTCAGTTCAATAAGTATACGCCCAAACTCAACTTAGGTCAACGGTGTGGCATTGCTGCCACACCTGGCACTCCCTCAGTCCATTCTGCTGTTAGCGTAGGCCTTAACGCCCAGATGCTCTGTAAGGAACTTGGCCGCAGCCTCAGCAGCCGCCTCAGCAATGTTAAGGCTTTGACAATTTGTATAACGGCTAGCACTCATCTCAAGCCCACCGCCGTAGGCCTTGCGGAACCCTGCCCGAAGCAGAGCCTTGCCCATCTTAGTGCTACCTTTCTCGTAGACAGTGATGCGAGCGAACCCGCAACAATCCCTGTCGCCATACTGGGCAAAGGCGTCTTGTGCGGCCTTACGGGCCACGTCGTGCATAACAGAAACAGCAAGCTCTACAGTGTTAAGGGTGTCTTTGCTCATTTGTCGCTCCTAGTTAATGTCTCAGTTCAATAAGTATACGCCCAACTCACTCTCTTGTCAATCGTTGTATTCTTGCAACTCCGCCTGTTGCTCAAAAGCCACACGTTGGCACTCCGCATTTATAGATGTTATACTAGTGGGATCTTGCAAGTCAATCCAACGCTCGTACTCATATTCGTATTCTGCCTGCTCTGAGGGACTCATTGTGTATATATACATTCTCTGCTCCGTTGTGTTCATCATTCTCTAAGTATATGCCCAAAACGCCATTTTGTCAAGTGTGGCAAAAACGCTACAAGTGTGGCTCTTGTACAACACTGTGGCATCTCTGCCACAGGAACTCCCGCCGTGGCAGATCTACAACACCTGTGGCTGATCTACAACATGAGAATTTATAACAGTATATGTTCTATAATGTGGCAGAATAACCACTGGCAATGTCTAGGGTTTTTGGTGCCCGTAGCCGGAGTCGAACCAGCACGCCCTTTCGAGCGAGGGATTTTAAGTCCCTTGTGTCTACCTATTTCACCATACGGGCAATTTTGGTGCCCCCTCACGGAGTCGAACCGCGCACCAACAGATTATGAGTCTGCTGCTCTAACCATGCATGAGCTAAGGGGGCTTATACTGTGAATCAACGTGTATAATGTATGTATATTACTGTATTTATGGAATTTTGTCAACTGTGGCGGAAGGTCTACAGGGTGTGAAAAAGTGCAGAAAAGTGTGAAAAAGTGTGACAAGTCTCAACCATACTGTGGATAACCTGTGGGCAAAAACTGTGGTCTTCACGGTGGGAGGGAGAGGCTAAGTTCAAATACTCCCACACAGATATCCACAGAGAGATTCACCAGATCCCATTATTTTCCACCACTTTTCCACCAGCGATAATTGTCTGTAAAGGAGGGTCCACAGTCTTTACAGGAGTAGAAACCAGGATGTGGGTCATAGGTCAGTTCTTCGATCCAGTAGCCTAGAATAGCCCCAAGCAGCAAGCAGACTAGGATTCCGGGTATCGTTCGCATAGGTCTCTACAGCGGGGTATTTACTAGTATATACACGGGTTCTACAGCGGGGTATTCACGCAATAGTACGACTAGCCGTGGGTAGTTGTAGATTATCTATCCAAGTCCAATGTTGGCCCAAAACTGGAGTCAGTCCTATATGACTACGTGGTATGAAGTATCTGCCGTCGTCTGAGTTCAGTGCCAATTGATCCACTATGTTAGCCATAACTGAGTCTACCAATATAACGGCGTGTGCTTGATCTAGGGCCAGACACCAATCCCAAACTGAGTCTGTAGCTTCAGTAATTTCCACAGCTGGGATGTCTTTGGGAATAATCTCAGTATTGAATTCAGCACGATGTGTACTACCTGTAACATGTACCAAGATATAGGGTTCGTTAGCTCCACCTAGTTTATCCTGGATAACCTCTAGGAGGGCCTGTTCTCTATCCCTATCTCTAGTTATGCAGTCTTTAAGCTGCCATTTATAGTAGAAGGGAACTTCAGCTCTAATATACTTATATTGATCAAACTTAGTATGCTGGAAGTAGTTCTGTTGACTAAATTCTGGGTGATTAGTCAGTGCCTGATAAAGTGGAATAATTTCGTCGCAGCCCACTTCTAGAAGTACTCGCATAGGTTCGTCATAGAAGTAGTAGCCTGTAGAATCTGTAGTCACGGGATGCCATATGATTTGGGGAGCTACTCTATACATATGACTGACAAATTCTCTACAGATTGGCCAATGAATTTCCCAGCCCTGTTTTCTATAATATTCTGCTATAGGCAGTGCGATCACAAGGTCTCCCAGTCCTCTGCTCTGTATAATACCAAGTCTTTTCATTGTGTCTAGTTCTTTCAGTGTAAGTTATCCGAGTATTTAATAGCAGTCAATTACTGGGTCTAATAGAAGTGACTAAATATGTCTATGCCCATTACCACTACATTTCAGCAGGTCATCAGCCCCAGTATTGTCATAGCCACAGGGTCAGTTGGTCAAGGCATAGTTGCTCCCGGGGTAACTATAGTCAATAGTTCTGCTGTCATAGCATCAACAGTGACCAATTTGCTGACCACTCGAATCAGAGACATTGTGGGCCAAAGTGATCAGGGCTATGGTCTAGGTGCTTATCTCAGCCTACCTGTCAACACCAGCACCAGAGTCACTGCCAGGACCTATAATTCCATACTAACAGATTTAGATCTTGTGTTACGCCATATAACGTCAGCCAGTATAGTCAATAGCCTAACACAGCTCAGCACATGGACCGATAGTCTAGTGGTTTCAACAGGCAGTTTGGTATCTGCCACACAGTGGCAGAGCGTGGTCAATCTCGTAGATTTTGCGGCCTTAAACCGTTATTCAGTGCATCCTGGGCAGTTGGCCACAGATCCCAATGGTTGTACAGTGACCTATGATCAAAGCATATCATATCGAACCACGTCGTGGGGTACGGGCACCAGTTCAGTGATCACAATGGAAGTCCGAGCAGAGTGGCCACAGAGTTATTTGGCCGACAGTTTCTTCAACACGGGCGGTGATTTTGTTTTTTCACCATTCATACATAGCATGGGGCTAGTTACCAGCAATCCCGTGGCCACAGGCACCAATTTAACACTACAGACAGCCTTGGATACCGCAGACATCTCAGTGCCTTTAAGTCTCAATGGACAGAGTATTGCCCGGGGGCCTCTGTTTCATGTAGACCCAGGTCAATGGTTCTATGGTCCACCTAGGACTAGTTTGATCGGTGATGTTGACTTTTTTTATAGACCCGGTGTAGGAGTAAGTGGTAATGCTGCCTATTTAAATCAAAACCCCCAAATTTATGGTACACCTTTTCAATTTGTAGGTGTTCACTACGGCGACTATACCACACAACTAGTCATAGGAGTAAGGCAGGGTCAAGAGGTGCCCACAGAGAGTACACAGCTCACAGTTTATCTTAACAATGATCAGAGTCGTCAATATGTGGTCACTGTGCCCGGTAGGCATAGCAAATATGAAGGACCTACACCAACTGCCAATCTAGATGCTTATGGTACCGAGGGTTGGTGGATCTACAGGTATTATGATTATATTAATCAAACTGGCGCTTCATACTATCAAGATAATCTAATTCCTTGGATTGAAATCTATTCTGGTCGTAAGGGCAGTGATCCCATAGGTCTAACCGATGCGGTCAACAGTAGATTGCCTTTCAGTCTGCAGATTGTGCCCAATGGACTGGCTCCTGGCTCAGCTTCAAGCAGCACAGGGGTTGGTAGTACAGTGACCAATGCCTGGGCTCAGTTCATTGATGAACTCAGAGCAGGTGCTGCTCAGAGCTACAGTTATGATCGTAGTCGTTGGCGTGACTCAGCCTGGCAGACCACAACCAGTATTTTTACCAGCAGTATAGGTACCAATACCAACAAGATCTCAATCGCAGCCACTAGAGATACCCTGGCTGTGGGACAGAGCAAGCGAATAAACTTTGTCTTAACTGCTACCAATTTCGAAGTGAACAATGTGATCAGTTACTATCATCCCTATACCTATACTACCAGTAGTCAAACCTGTACCAACACAATCAGCGCTGGTAATACCACAGACGGTGCCACAGGCGACTATGGTGGTGTGGGTGGCAGTGGGTTCCCTTGGTGGATTGTAGCTGTGGGCATTGTGAGTGTGGTCACTGGTGTATGCTTCACTGGGCCCACTCTGGTGCGCATGGCTGATGGCTCTAGACGAGCCATAAGAGATAT
>Ga0222712_10001089_pt1 | contig 34803 bp, 29 predicted proteins | sample C33_657DmetaG_FD_165043 | JGI IMG/M metagenome (GOLD analysis project Ga0222712, IMG submission 165043) | Estuarine water microbial communities from San Francisco Bay, California, United States - C33_657D | ecosystem: Environmental > Aquatic > Marine > Unclassified | place: USA: California...
GCGTAGGGATTCGAACCCCAAACCTTCTCATCCGTAGTGAGATGCTCTATCCAATTGAGCTACGCAACCAATACCCCTAAGGGACTGCAAAGGTAAAATTTCTTAGGCAATTTGAAAAGGCTTCGCCTAAAAAATTCAAAAATCTTTATTTCCCTGTAAATTTAGGGGCTCTTTTCTGCATGAAGGACATAACTCCCTCAGAAAAATCAGCAGAGCGTCCAGCCACCGACTGGCCTTTGGCCTCCGACTCTAAAACATCTCCCAAATCCTGATTTTGGGCTTTTTGCAAAGCCTGCTTCATGAGTCCAATAGCCAAGGTAGGTCTTTCGGAAAACTCCTTTGCCAGAGCATCCACTCGGCCTTGCCATGCTTCATCACTCACAACCTCCGCCACAAAACCAATTTCTTTTGCTTCCAAAGCTGAAACACGCTTTCCTGTGCTAGCTAGCTCAAAAGCCTTGTGATATCCCACAGATTGCATTAAAAAGGCGGTACTACCCGCATCCATCGCCAGGCCTATTTGTATAAACAATTCAGAAAAATACGCTCCTTCTTTGGCAATTAAATAATCACAGGCCAAAGCCAAGCTGCAACCTGCTCCCGCCGCGACCCCATTGATCGCCCCAATCACAGGCTTATTTAAACCACGCAATGCCAAAATCATTGGATTATACGTAGCTCTCAATACATTTCCTAAATCAGGATCCGTAACTCCAGCTTTTAAATCGGCACCTGAGCAAAAAGCCTTCCCTGAACCCGTAATGAGTAAAACACGCACCAAATCAGAGATTTGAGCCGCTTCCGCCACCTCACGTATTTCATGAATTAAGCCTGGATTCAACGCATTGAAAACCTCAGGCCTATTTAATTCAATGGTCCAAATAGACCCCGAACGATGCAATTTCAAATAGTTAAATTCCATAATTTGTTCATTTTCACACGCTAAAATTTATTGCCTTTTTTTGGACGGGGTAAACCCGTCCACTACGATTACTTTTTACCTATTACCTATTACTTTTTACCTATTAGCTAACCCCTTTTTTCTTAGACACGAAGTATCGCGTCTCTACATTTTTTTGGAAAGAGTAAACCCTTCCCTAATACCTATTACTTCTTACCTATTACTTCTTACCTATTACTTCTTAACTATTACTTTTTACCTATTACTTCTTACCTATTACTTTTTACCTAATACCTATTACTTCTTACCTATTACTTCTTACTTATTACTTCTTACCTATTACTTCTTACCTATTACTTCTTACCTATTACTTCTTACTTATTACTTCTTACCTATTACTTCTTACCTATTACTTCTTACCTATTACTTCTTACTTATTACTTCTTACCTATTACTTCTTACCTAATACCTATTACCTAAACCCCTTTCCTCAACCTCGCCACCGGAATCCCCAAAGCCTCCCGGTATTTTGCCACGGTACGGCGCTTCACCACATAGCCTTTTTCAGCCAATAGCTTTTCCAATTCTTCATCGGCATGCGGAGAACCTGCAGGCTCTTGCTCGATAATCTCCCGTAAAATGTTCTTTAACTCTCGCGTGGATATATCTTCCCCCGAATCATTCATGATTCCCTCCGAAAAGAAATATTTCAACGGAAACATCCCAAAATCCGTTTGCACCGACTTCGCCGACACCACCCTGGAGACGGTTGAAATGTCCATCCCGATGACCTCCGCAATCTCTTTCATTTTCAAGGGCCTCAATTGTGCATCGTCCCCCGTCAGAAAAAAATCATATTGCTTGCCCACAATCCCCTCCATCGTTTTCAATAAAGTTCCTTGGCGCTGCTGAATCGCCTGAATAAACCAAGAAGCCGAATCTAATTTATGCTTAATAAAGGTCACCGCCTCCTTAATGTCCTTCTGCTGCTTATCACCTTTGGCATAGGTCTGCAACATCTCCTGAAAGGCCCGACTCACCCTTAGTTCTGGGGCATTTTTGCCATTTAATTTAATCTCCAACTTCCCATCCAAAGCTGTTACAATAAAATCAGGTTGTAAATAAGGTGCCACCTCCCCCACTTCCGTTCCTCCCGGTTTAGGATTTAAGCGCGTAATAATTTTGATGGCTTGCTTCAATAAGGTATCATCTACGCCTAATTTTTGCTGAATCTGCGCAAAGTGCTTTTTAGAAAATTCGTCAAAATACTGATCGATCAGTTTAATCGCCAAGCCATAAGCCGGCTCATCCACTTCCCTTCGATGCAATTGCAACGACAAACACTCCTGCAAATCCCTCGCCCCTATTCCAGCCGGATCCAATTCCTGCACTTTTTTCAAAATCCCCTCCACCTCCGCATAGGTCGTCATGAAGCCAATCGTAAATTCTAAATCATTGACGATACTCTCGATGTTACGCCGTAAATAACCATCATCTTCCAAAGACCCGATGATCTGCTGGGCCAACAACTGCTCCCTCTCCGTTTTTACAATAAAACCAATCTGCATGAGCAAATATTCCTCCGCACTCGAGACCGTCGCCATCGGGCGTTCCTTCGTCTCCTCATTAGGATCATACGAATCCCCCGCCATCTTATACCCAGAATAATCATCTTGTAAATAATCACCAATCTCCAATTCCTCCCGCTCTAAATCATCCACCGTTTCTCTCTCAAGAGGCTCATCTAAATCATTCATTTCTGGACCCTCCTCCAAGGCCGGATTCTCCTCCAATTCATCCTCAATCCGAGCCGCCAATTCCGCCGTGGGAATCTGCAACAACTTGATCAATTGGATCTGCTGTGGAGATAAACGCTGTTGCTGAGAAAGCTTTAATGATAAATTTGACATCTACAATTTAATTGGAGCAAATATAAGCCGATTTACAATCAATGTTAAAAATAATCGTTAATCGTAAATAAATAAAAAATATCCGTTTTTTTAACGTAATTTTGAGGGTTATTGCCCATCTAAAGGGCCTTTTGATTTATTATCGCATGCAAATTAAAGAAATATTAGGTTTAACCGCAGCCCAACAACCCATCACGGTGAAGGGTTGGGTACGTACCAAACGGAATTCCGCGGCTGTCGCATTTATTGCCATCAACGATGGTTCCACCATTAACAACATTCAAGCGGTTGTCAATGAAGGTTCCATTCCCGAAGAAACGTTGAAATTAGTAACCACGGGGGCTTGTATCGCCGTTCATGGTCTATTAATTCCGTCTCAAGGACAAGGACAAAACGTAGAAGTTCAAGTCAATTCCATCGAAATATATGGTGCCGCAGATCCAGAAAAATATCCGCTTCAGCCCAAAAAACACTCCCTAGAGTTTTTAAGAGAAATAGGCCACCTGCGTCCTAGGACCAATACCTTTTCAGCAATCTTGCGCATTCGACATGCCTTAGCGTTTGCGATCAACACGTATTTCAACGACCACGGCTTTTTCTATTTGCATACGCCCATCATTACGGGATCCGATGCAGAAGGTGCTGGCGAAATGTTTCGAGTAACGACATTACCTGCCATCAACCCGCCATTGACCGAAGATGGAAAAGTAGATTATAAAGAAGATTTCTTTGGCAAAGAGACGAATTTAACCGTTTCGGGCCAACTAGAAGGTGAATTGGGTGCTTTGGCCTTATCAAAAATATATACGTTTGGGCCTACATTTAGGGCTGAAAATTCAAACACGACGCGTCACTTAGCTGAGTTCTGGATGGTCGAGCCTGAAATGGCTTTTTTCGAACTTACTGATAATATGAATTTGGCAGAAGATTTTACCAAGTTCTTGATTAAGTATGCATTAGACCATTGCGCCGACGATATAGCCTTTCTGGAGAAAAGATTATTAGAGGAAGAGAAAATGAAAAAGAAGGAGGAGCAATCCGAATTGACTCTTTCTGAGAAATTGAAATTTGTCACAGAGAATACCTTTGAGCGATTAACCTACACGGAGGCCATCGACATATTATTGCAGTCAAAAGCCCACAAACAAGGTAAATTCAATTACCCTGTCGCTTGGGGAATCGATTTGCAATCAGAGCACGAGCGCTACCTAGTCGAAAAACACTTCAAAAAACCCGTTATTCTAACGCATTATCCGAAAGAAATTAAAGCTTTTTACATGAAACAAGAGGTGGATGGAAAAACGGTTCGCGCGATGGACGTATTGTTTCCAGGCATCGGTGAAATCATTGGTGGATCGCAGCGTGAGGATGATTACGAAAAACTTTTACAAAGAACGAAGGAAGTGGGAATCGAAGAGGAATCCATTTGGTGGTATTTACAGACGCGCCAATTTGGTTCAGCGCCCCATTCAGGTTTTGGTTTAGGTTTTGAGCGATTAGTATTATTTGTCACAGGAATGAGCAATATACGCGATGTAATTCCATTCCCAAGAACTCCTAAAACGGCCGAATTTTAATATGTTGAAACAAATGTTCAAAAGTATCGGAATTGCCTTTGACGGAATTATCGACCTCATTAAGAGCGAAAATAATGCCAAAATCCATTTGATTTCAACCATCGTTGTCATCATCGTAGGATTTAAATTGCAATTTTTAGCGATTGAATGGTTGTGGATTTCATTAGCGATAGCCGGGGTTTGGGTAGCTGAATTAATCAATACGTCGATCGAAAAGCTAACGGATTTAATTTCACCAGAAATAAATCCAATCGCAAAAAAAGTAAAAGATTATGCCGCAGGCGCAGTTTTAGTCATGGCGATTTGGGCAATATTTGTTTTTTGTCTAATTTCCTTTCCTCATCTGTGGATGTGGCTAGCATTTTCTAGGTAATATTATGAAAGAATACGGATCAAGCGTTCAGAAATTGGTGGATTATATCATGACCATCGACGACGAAGAAAAAAGAACCAAATATGCGTTTTTGATGGTGGAACTGATGAAGCAAATTCATCCCAACATGAAAGATTCGACGCAAGATTATTCCAAAAAACTATGGGATGATTTATTTATTATGTCCAATTTTAAGTTGGACGTCCAAGGTCCATTCCCTCCCCCATCTCCTGAATCATTAGGAAAGGCGCCTAGAAAAGTTTCGTATAATCAACACAACCTGAAATTCAAACATTATGGAAGGAACGTGGAGTTACTTATTCTACGTGCCATTGCGGAAGAAAAACTAGATGACAAAAAGATCTTAGTGGCTTACATCGCTCGGTTGATGAAAGGGTTTTATGTGACATGGAATAAAGATTCGGTCGATGATTCCGTCATTTGGCAAAACATCAAAGACATGTCTGAGAATTTACTTGGAACCATCGTAGATGAATTATCGCAGGAAGGTTTAGGTCATGCACGCGTCGCTAATAATGCGCGAAATGCTTACAATGCACCTGAATACCCGAATAGCAATAACAACAACCGTAATAATAATAGCAGTAATTACCGGAAAAATAACTTCAGAAGTAACAACAACAATAATCGAAACAATAATTTTCGAAAAAAATAATTTATGGCATCATTTAAAGTAACGGGAGGAAGGCGGTTAAAGGGAGAAATTACTCCCCAAGGAGCTAAAAACGAGGCTTTGCAAATTTTATGCGCGGTGGTATTAACCGCCAAGCCGGTCACCATTCACAATATTCCAAACATCCGAGATGTCAATCAATTGATTGATCTATTAGGAGATATGGGGGTGCGGACGCGCCGATTAAGCGAGTCAAGTATGGAGTTTGATGCATCCCAAGTGAATATCGATTACCTGGAATCTGACACGTATAAGAAAAAAGCGGCTGCCTTAAGAGGTTCCGTGATGTTATTAGGGCCTACATTAGCCCGCTTCAAAAAAGGCCGTATTCCTTCACCAGGAGGAGATAAAATAGGAAGAAGACGTTTGGATACGCACTTCTTTGGGTTCATGAAGTTAGGCGCAAAATTCAATTACAGTCCGGAAGATGGCGGTAATTATGAAGTGGACGCTTCATCTTTGCAGGGTGCCCATATGTTATTAGATGAAGCTTCTGTGACAGGAACGGCTAATATTTTGATGGCGGCCGTATTAGCCAAAGGAACTACGACGATTTACCATGCAGCTTGCGAGCCTTATATTCAGCAATTGAGTAAAATGCTGAACCGGATGGGTGCCAAAATTTCAGGTATCGGATCTAATTTATTGACAATTGAGGGAGTTGACGTGCTTCATGGCACCGAACATACGTTGTTGCCGGACATGATTGAGATCGGCTCGTTCATCGGCATGGCGGTCATGACACAATCTGAAATCACGATTAAGAATTGTCAAATAGCTGAATTAGGCATCATACCTGATGTATTTAAAAAATTAGGAATTAAAATGGAATTCAGAGGCGATGATATTTTCATCCCGTCTCAAGAACATTATGAATTAGAAAATTTCATCGACGGGTCTATGTTGACCATTTCAGATCATCCGTGGCCTGGCTTTACGCCTGACTTACTTTCCATTATTTTAGTCACTGCCATCCAAGCAAAAGGAACTGTTTTGATTCATCAAAAAATGTTTGAATCACGTTTATTTTTTGTGGATCGCTTGATCGAAATGGGTGCGCAAATCATTTTGTGTGATCCACACCGAGCGACCGTTGTAGGATTTGATCGCAAACAAACGTTGAAAGGAATTCGGATGTCTTCCCCTGATATTCGTGCAGGAGTTTCTTTGTTGATCGCAGCGATGTCGGCCACTGGCACCTCCATCATCGACAATATCGAACAGATAGACCGTGGATATCAAAATATTGATACGCGACTTAATGCGATTGGCGCAGAGATCGTTCGAATTTAACGCATGGTTTTAGCTACATTTTCTCAAAAAGTCTTTAAGACGGTTAAACTTGCATTGCCCATCATCATAGGCCAGTTGGGCATCATGCTCATGGGCTTAGCCGATACGATTCAGGTAGGCCGAATGAAATTTCTGGCAGCAGAAAGCCTAGGAGCATCGGGAATGGCAGGTTCTATCTTTTTTACCATTGCCGTGGTGGGTTTGATCTGTATGAACATTGTGTCCCCCATGATGTCTAAAGCCGCGGCAGAAGGCGACCTGCCCGAATGTGGCAATTTACTAAGAGCTAGTTTGCGTGTGGCACTATTTCTAGCTGTGATCACCATCGTCATTTTAGGAATTATAGGACTCAACTATGATTTATTTGGGCAAACAGCCATCAACAAAAAATTAACGCTTCCTTTTTTAGCTTTGATTACGGCCTCCGTAATTCCCATTTTTATATTTTCGGCATTAAAAACACTGACCGATGGGCTACAAAAACCTCGGATTGCGATGACCATTACCTTAATTGCCCTATTGCTCAATGTTCTTTGGAATAGCATTTTAATTAATGGCTATGGACCCATACCGGCATTAGGGTTAATGGGGGCTGGTATCGCTACGCTGATGGCGCGGATTTTCATGGCTGCCAGTTTAGCTATTTATATTTTTACTCGGAAAGAATTCAAACCCTATTTAGCCAAAGTACATGAGCACCATACCCCTTGGATATTGGAAAAAACCATTTTGAGGGTTGGCGTACCGAGTGGATTTCAAGGATTTTTCGAGATTGCCACCTTCGGGATGGCGGTGGTGATGATGGGTTGGATTTCCATTACGTCACAGGCGGCCCATATTGTTGCTATTAATATGGCTTCACTAACTTATATGGCAGCCACGGGCATAGCCGCCGCAGGAGGAATTTTGGTGGGCGAGGATATTGGCAACAAAAGTAAACCAGGTATTTATGTGTCTGGAAATGCCGCCTTATTTCTTTCACTCGTGTTCATGGGAATCTGCGCACTCGTCATGTTTTTTGGCCGGGAATTTTTTGTCACCTCCTATACCAAAGAAATTGCCGTGGTTACTATCGCGGTCCAATTAGTTATTTGGGGAGCGGTATTTCAATTATTTGATGGGGTTCAAGCAGTATCTTTAGGATTATTGAGGGGATTACAGGATGTCAAAATTCCGACATTTATCACCATTTTTTCCTATTGGGGAGTGGGAATTCCACTTAGTTATTACTTGGGAATTTATGAAGGCCAAGGAGCAGAAGGAATTTGGATCGGATTAACGGCCAGCCTAATCTGTTCCTCTATTTTACTAACTTGGCGTTTTTACGTTCGCACGAATGGAATCGATTTGGACGCGCTAAAGGTAGAGTAGAGACGCGATACCTCGCGTCTTTTCGGTATAAAAATAACCCAGGTTTTAACCTTGGGACCATTAAAAAAAGACGCGATTATCGCGTCTCTACAGAAATATTCTAATCATTAACTGTGTAGCGCGCGCTTAGCCGTTGCCGCCAAGCATGCTTCCTTCATGGCTTCCGTATACGTAGGATGTGCATGAGACATCCGCGCGATATCCTCCGCTGAAGCCCTAAATTCCATGGCAACAACCGCCTCGGCAATCAAGTCAGCCGCACGGGCGCCAATCATATGAACCCCTAGGATTTCATCGGTTTTGGCGTCTGCCAACACTTTGACCAAACCATCCACGTCCATCGACGCAGCGGCGCGACCCAAAGCCTTGAAAGGAAAAGACCCTTCTTTATAGGCAATTCCGGCAGTGGCTAATTCCTGTTCTGTTCTTCCCACAGAAGCCACTTCAGGCCAAGTATACACCACACCAGGGATCAGATTATAATTGATATGCGGCTTTTGACCCGCAATAACTTCTGCTACAAAAACGCCTTCTTCCTCTGCTTTATGTGCCAACATAGCCCCCCGGACCACATCGCCAATCGCATAAATTCCAGAAACCGAAGTTTGCAAGGTATGCTCATCTACGGCAATTCGACCACGTTCATCCGCCACTAATCCCGCCGCAGCTAAATTCAAGCCATCAGTATATGGCCTACGACCAATGCAAACAAGGCAATAATCACCTTTAATTTCAACCGATTCTCCTTTAGAGTTTTCGGCTTTGACCGTCACCTCAGATCCTTTCACGGAAGCACCAATCACCTTATGCGATAAATAAAATTCAGCACCTAATTTGGCAATCGACTTTTGTAATTCCTTTCCCATCGTCTTATCCATGGTCGGAATCATGCTATCAGCAAACTCAATAAATGACACTTTTGAACCCAAGCGCGCATAAACTGAACCCAGTTCAGCGCCAATCACCCCAGCACCTATCACGATCAAATGTTTAGGAACCTCCGTCATTTTCAAGGCCTCCGTCGACGTAATAATGCGTTTTTTATCCACCGGTATAAAAGGCAAAGTGGTAGGCTTAGAACCCGTAGCGATGATGATGTGTTTTCCAGATAAGGTCTCCGAACTTCCATCTTCCTTAGTCACTTTTACTGTTTTGGCAGAATCAAAAGAACCTAACCCATGAAAAGTTGTAATCTTATTTTTCTTCATTAAAAAAGAAATCCCCCCATTCATTTTCTCCACGACGCCCGTTTTCCGAGCAATCATTTGCTTTAAATTAACTTTGGGTTTAGGGATGTCGATGCCATGCTCCTCAAAATGATGTACCGCATTGTAATAATGCTCAGATGAATCCAACAAGGCTTTTGAAGGGATACAACCCACATTCAAACAAGTCCCACCCATCGCGGCATACTTTTCAATGATAGCGGTTTTAAAACCTAATTGGGCCGCACGAATAGCCGAAACATAGCCTCCAGGGCCTGAACCAATTACAATGACATCAAATTCTTGCATATAGGCGTTTGATTAAATATCTAATAATAAACGAGCCGGATCTTCCAGCAATTGCTTCACCCGAACTAAAAAGCTAACCGATTCCTTGCCATCAATAATTCGATGGTCATAAGACAAGGCTAAGTACATGATCGGTCTAACCACAATTTGACCATCCACCACGACGGCACGTTCCACAATATTGTGCATTCCCAAAATCGCTACTTGGGGTGCATTGATAATCGGCGTAGATAACATAGAACCAAAAACGCCTCCATTGGTAATGGTAAACGTTCCACCGCTCATTTCTTCTAAAGTCAATTTATTATCGCGGGCCTTAACTGCTAAGCGCACCACTTCCGATTCAATTCCGGCCAATGACAAATGTTCCGCACTGCGAATCACGGGAACGACTAATCCTTTTGGAGCCGAAACGGCTATGGAGATATCACAATAATCATGGAAGATCATTTCCTCGCCGTCAATTTTGGCATTCACCGAAGGGAATTCCTTTAAAGCCACACAAATCGCTTTCGTGAAAAAGGACATAAATCCTAATCCCACTCCATGCTTCTCTTTGAATTTATCTTTGTACTTCGATCTCAAATCCATGACAGGCTTCATGTCGACCTCATTAAAAGTGGTCAACATAGCCGTTTCGTTCTTCACGGCCACTAATCGGCGCGCGACGGTCTTACGTAAAGAACTCATTTTTTCCCGACGAACTCCACGGGCATCGCTTGGACCATTCGAAACAGCCGCAGCTACAGAAGTTGCCGCTACCGGAGCACCGGGAACTGCATTTTGCGCATCTTCTTTGGTAATTCGACCGCCCACTCCTGAACCTGCTACGGCATTAGCCGCAATCCCTTTTTCGTCTAATATTTTGGCTGCCGCTGGGGATGGATGACCTGCAGCATAGGAACTATCGGCAGCAACAACTGATGCTGAAGCCACAGGAGCAACAGCCACAGGGGCAACCGCAACCGGAGCAGCCGCACCCGCACCCACCGTAATTTTAGCTAATAAACCTCCTATGCTAACCACAGAGCCTGATTCAGCAATAATTTCCAAAACTCCCGAAGCCTCAGCAGGGAACTCAAAAGTGGCCTTATCTGACTCCAATTCACATATTACCTCATCTAGCTTAACCGAATCTCCCGATTTTTTATTCCAAACCGAAACCGTTACCTCTGTGATGGACTCACCAACTGCCGGAACCTTAATTTCCAAAACCGTTGCGTTAATTGCTGGCGCAGCAGCGACCGCTACCGGAGCAGGTATTGCATCCCCTTGCACAACAGGTGCAGCAGGAGCCGCTTCAGCCACGACCGAAGCCGCAGGAATCGACGCTCCAGCAACAGGCTCAATTGAACAAATGACAGCTCCGATGGGCAAAACATCCCCCTCAGAAGCCACAATGTGCAATATCCCCTCCGCCTCAGCAGGCAATTCAAAGGTCGCTTTATCCGATTCTAATTCGCATAAAACCTCATCTAGTTTCACGTGATCACCCTCTTTTTTATTCCAGGTGGCTACGGTCACTTCGGTAATCGATTCACCCACAGCGGGCACTTTCATTTCTATGGCCATGGTATTCGGCTTAATTTAAATTATTCAAATGCTTTATTTACTAAGGCTGCTTGCTCTTCCACATGCACCTTTAAAAATCCTGTTGCCGGAGACGCACTTTTCTTTCGAGCGATCAATCCCTTAAAGCGAGCCCAACCAAATTCCCTGATAATATAAGACCAATAGCCCATATTTTCAGGTTCTTCTTGCACAAAGTATAGGTCGGCCGTGACATATTTAGCCAATTCAGCTTCAATTTGTTTCAAAGGCAATGGATGCAATTGCTCGATTCGAACAATAGCCACATCTTTTCTTACGTCTTTTTCTTGGCGTTCCAACAAATCAAAATAGACTTTACCGCTACACAATAACACCTTTTTAACTTTAGATTTATCTACAAATCCATCTCCAATAACCTCTTGGAATTTACCTTTAGTGAAATCTTCGATGGGTGACATCACTTTAGGATGACGGAATATCGATTTAGGCGACATCACGATGAGCGGCTTTCTGAATTCCCAGGTCAACTGCCTTCTCAAGGCATGGAAGATATTAGCCGGTGTCGTTAAATTAGCGACAATCATATTATTTTCTGAGGCCAACTGCAAAAAGCGTTCAGGTCTGGCGTTTGAATGCTCAGGTCCTTGGCCTTCATACCCGTGTGGCAATAACATTACCAACCCATTTTGGGTACCCCATTTCGATTCATGGGAACAGACAAATTGGTCAATCATCGTTTGAGCTCCATTGGCAAAATCACCAAATTGAGCCTCCCAAATCACTAATGCATCCGGATTAGCCAGCGCGTAACCAAATTCAAAACCTAATACTCCATACTCAGACAAAAGAGAATTGTAAATTTGAATTTTTTCTTGACCCTCCTTAATGTGATTTAAGGAGCAATAATTTTCATTCGTATTGGCCTCATGTAAAACCGCATGCCTATGTGAGAATGTACCTCTTTGAACATCCTGACCAGATAAACGAACAGGTTTCCCCTCTAAAAGTAAAGAACCATAAGCGAGTAATTCTGCCGTTGCCCAGTTCAATTGACCTTTAGCGAAATAGCCCTTTCGGTCTGCTATCACTTTTTCAATTTGCTTTAACGCAACAAATCCTTTCGGCGTGGTGGTTAATGAATTGGCGACTAAATCAATCGTCTCCTTTGAAACAGATGTTTTAGGCGAACTTTCAAAATCTTTCTCGTTGGAAAATCTTAATAAAGACCAACGATTGTCTAACTTAAGTGGTACATAAGGAGGGCGAACTTTTTGTTTCACCATATCTAATCTAGCCTGCAACTCTGCCTTGAATTCAGCATCCATTTGCTCCGCTAATTTAGCTTCAATCTCTCCCAACTTAATTAATTTCTGGGTATATACTTCCCTCGGATTCGGATGATTTGTGATGTTGGCATATAGAGTAGGCTGCGTAAAACGAGGCTCATCTGACTCGTTATGCCCATTTCTACGGTAACAAACCATGTCGACAAACACATCCTTATTAAACTCTTGTCTAAATTCAGCCGCCATTTTAGAAACAAAAACGACTGCTTCAGGATCATCCCCATTCACATGAAACACGGGAGCATCCAAAATTTTTGCTACATCAGTACAATAGATTGCAGAACGAGCATCCTCAAAATCTGTGGTAAACCCTACTTGGTTATTGATCACAAAATGTATCGTACCACCTGTAGAATAACCTTTTAAATTAGCCATTTGAGTCACTTCATACACAATTCCTTGGCCTGCAACCGCAGCATCCCCATGAATGACAATAGGCAAAACCTTATCATAATCACATGCATAATGTGCATCAGCACTAGCACGACAGAATCCTTCGACCAATGGATTTACCGCTTCTAAATGCGATGGATTGGGAGCAAGCTTCAAAGAAATTTCGTTTCCTTTCGGCGATATATGTTTACTAGAATAGCCTAAATGGTATTTTACGTCGCCGTCGCCGTGAATTTGATCCGGAACATTTCCTTCAAAGCCATCGAAAATAGACTCATACGATTTATGCATGATGTTAGCCAATACATTCAATCTGCCTCGATGCGCCATCCCAATCATCGCTTCTTTCACACCCGAATCAGCAGCCACATTAATGATGGCATCTAATCCGGCAATGGTGCTTTCTCCTCCTTCTAATCCAAAACGCTTTTGGCCTAAATATTTTGTCCCTAAAAAATTCTCAAAAACGACCGCCTCATTGATTTTTTGAAGGATTAACTTCTTTTCATCTAAACTCGGCTTAAAGGTCATCGCCTCTTTTTCAATCTTATTGCGCAACCATTCTTTTTGTTGGACATCGCGAATATAAGAATATTCAAAACCAATAGAACCCGCATAAATGGTATGTAAGGCATTCTGTATATTTCTCAAGGTTGTAGGACCCAAGTCCATGAAACTACCCGCTTGGAATACCGTATCTAAATCTGCATCCGAAAGAGAATAGTCCACTAAATCTAAGCGGGGCTTGCGATCTTTGCGGACACGAACCGGATTTGTTTGAGCTAATAAATGTCCACGAGAACGAAAAGCCTTGATCAAACTTATGACCGACATTTCTTTTTGAACATGCTGAATATCAGAAATTTGACTAGGACTGGCGCCTGATCCTAAACTATTTTGAGAGGCCTCCCCTTTCCAGGACTGAGAAAAATCAAAACCCTTAAAAAAATCACGCCAAGAGGTGTCTACCGAATTGGGGTCTTGAATATATGCATCATACAAATCTGAAATGACTTGTGTATCTGCATTGGCAACGTAGGAAAATGGATCCATATGTATATTTCTAAGGCAAGCCGCCTAAGAACAGTTTCAATATTTATAATTATTTTGGCCTAAAAGGTAATCTTAAAATCTACGCAATTTACTACAAGCAATGTAATTATCCCATAAAAAAATGATGGATTTTGCATTTAAGTGGACAAATTTGATTTGAAAAAAGGCAAATCTAAAATGGTTTAAATTATTCTTCAATAATTTCAATTTTATCTTTCAAAAATCAAAAATATTCCAACTCTATTTAATGTCTAAATTCCGCTAATTTTCCATTTCCAGTATCAAGTTCATACCGGATGAAAATTTGGTGAAATCCCGAGGCCGTGGTCGAAATGGACGAATTTGCTGACCCACTAATGCCAGCAGGTAACGTGGATACATTTTCACCTAAAAAATCATAGCCATAACCCACCTTGAAATTTTTGCCTAAGGGTGCTTCTACACTTCCTATTAAAGCCGGGTTGCCAAGTTCAGATCCTGTATTTTGCCACCAAAGCCCAAAACCCAAACGTTCTTGCCACCAGAAAACACTATATAGGTCAATTTGCGTATCAAGCCCTTTTATAAATCGAATGACACTTCCTGATTTCAATGCGTTACCTGATTTAACTTTAAAAATATATTGACCTTTGATGTACATGGGACTTGTCGACCTCCAATTCATTTCTTGCATTTGAACCGCTGGCTGACTAAAACCTAAGGTAAATTCATCTTTTTTGAGCAAAAAACCCCATCCATAAGAACCCGTTAATTCACTCGTACCGCTCCGACCAATGACTGGATACTGATTGATTCCAATTTGGCCACCCGCTCTAATTTCTCGACCACGCCCCAAAGAAATGGATTTAGACAATAGCCCCGCTAATCCTAAGTTGGACGCAATACCCCCTAAAGGCATGGCATAGGCTTGATCTGTGTTGTAGGCCAAAAAACCCATCCCCCAGGAATTATTTTTGATCGGTCTATCAAACGAGAAATATTGCTGGGAAGAACTCGACATCCCAAACTGCTGAATCAAAGGCTTTTTCCTGTAAATCCCTGTCACAGAAATAACACCATTCGCGCCGGCCTCAGCGGGATTTAAGGAAAGCGGCATAAAAGGATACACCATTCTGAGCGCTTCTTGTTGGGCTACCGCAGTAAAACTCAAAAGACATACACAAAAAACAAGGATTCGATTAGACATAAATAACTGACAATATGACACCCAAATTATTTTTGGAAAGTAAATTGATAAAAGAACACCCAAATTTATAATTTTTAATCGCATAAAAAATGAAAGAAACAGGTAACATCTCCATTCACACCGAGAATATTTTTCCCATCATCAAAAAATTTCTCTATTCGGACCACGAGATTTTCCTTCGTGAGTTAATTTCAAACGCAGTAGATGCCACTCAAAAAATCAAACGCCTTAGCTCCATTGGTGAATTCAACGGTGAATTAGGTGAGTTGAAGGTTAAGGTTAGTTTTGACAAAGACAAGAAGACCATCACCATTTCAGATAATGGAATCGGAATGACGGCAGAAGAAATAAAAAAATACATCAACCAAATCGCTTTTTCTGGAGCGACGGAATTTGTTGAGAAATACAAAGACAAGGGAGATGACAAAGGAATTATCGGACATTTTGGTCTAGGTTTTTATTCTGCCTTCATGGTAGCAAAAGAAGTCGAAATCATCTCAAAATCATATCAAGACAAATCTGAAGCCGCTAAATGGGTTTGTGACGGATCCACCGAATACACCATTTCAGCCGCTAAAAAGAAAACAAGGGGAACCGATATTATTTTACATATCGCTGAGGATTCAGAAGAGTTTTTAGAGGAGTTCAAATTAAAATCCATCCTAGAAAAATATGGCAAATTCCTTCCGGTAGAGATTGAATTTAACGAGAAAATCATCAATAACCCAAATCCAATTTGGACCAAAACTCCCGCAGATTTAACGGATGAGGATTATTTGAAATTCTATGAGGAGCTTTATCCATTCCAAGAGAAGCCATTATTTTGGATACATTTAAATGTCGATTATCCATTTAACTTGACCGGAATTTTATATTTTCCTAAGGTTAAAAATGAAATGCAATTGCAGCGTGAGAAGATTTCCTTATATAGCCGACAAGTATTTATTACGGATGAGGTAAAAGATATTGTTCCTGAATTTTTAATGTTGCTTCATGGGGTGATTGACTCTCCTGATATTCCATTAAACGTTTCGAGAAGCTTCTTACAAGCCGACTCAAATGTCAAGAAAATCAATAGCTACATTACAAAGAAAGTAGCTGATAAATTACAAGAATTATTCAAATCTGATCGTCCGGCTTTTGAAGAGAAATTTGCCAGTATAGGCTTATTTGTTAAATATGGCATGATTTCGGATGAGAAATTCATGGAAAAAGCGAAGGATTTTTGTTTAGTACAGGATACGGCAAGCAAATACTTCACGCTGGATGAATATGCGGAGGAAGTTCAAGCTGCGCAGACCGACAAAGACGGAAATAAAGTTTATTTGTATACGACAGACCAAGAACAGCAAGATGCCTTTATCCAATCGGCGAGCCAAAAAGGCTATTCGGTTTTGAAAATGGATAATATGATCGACAGTCATTTTATCAATACCATTGAAACCAAAATCGAAAAAACGCAGTGGAAGAGAGTCGACGCAGATGCGGTGGATAAATTGATCGACACGGGAATCAACTTAGAAGCTATTTTAACCGATGCGCAAAAGGAATCCGTTAAAAAAGTTTTTGAGGATACCTTACAAGACAAACAAAAAATTGTTGCCGTAGAAGCAATGTCACCAGACGAATTACCAGCCATTGTTACTCAAAATGAGTTTATGCGCCGCATGAGCGATATGTCGAAAACCGGAGGTGGAGGAATGGGGATGTTTGGCGCGATGCCAAATACCTATAACATCACCATTAATGCCAATCACCCATTGATCAGTAAATTGGCCGACTTGAAATCGGAAGATGAGCAAAAGGCTTTAGCCAAGCAAATTTCAGATTTAGCGCTGCTCTCTCAAAATTTATTGACAGGTTCTGATCTAACAGCGTTTATCAAAAGAACGGTGGGTGGTTTTTAAATTAGGTAAGAAAATAAGGTAAGAAGTAATAGGTAAAAATTAGGTAATAGGTATTAAGTAACAGGTAATAAAAAAAATAGTAATAGTTAAAAGAAACATTTGATAATACTTATTACCTAATACCTCTTACCTAATACCTCTTACCTAACCTACTGCTTCCTAACAATCAATTTCTTGGTAGCGACCGAACGACCGTCGATGCTCAACTGATACATATACATTCCACTATTAAATTCGCGCAATGAAATATGTGTGCTTTTTTGATCTTTTTCCAAAACCACATCTTTAACTTCTTGGCCTAACACATTGTAAAAGGTCAATTTAACCTCACGAACGGACGAGGCGATTTGAAAGTCGATGTCAACAAAATCTAGCGCTGGGTTTGGATATACATGGGAAACCCAAACTCGATCGTTTGAAAACAAATAATTTTCCGAACTATTTCTACTTTGAGTCTGCGCCCAAGCGGTGTTTCCCACCAGCAAGCTTGCAAAAAACAAAAGGCCAAAAAAGAAGCTTCGTAAATTAATTTTCATTTAAAAATATTTAAATCAAAGGTAATCCTTTCTATTAAAATTGCACCTTGGGCCATTGATCAAAGGGATTTAAATGGCAAATTTTAAGGTTTTTTAACAGTATTTGTGTACTTAACGCGCTCCAACAAATAAGTCAAAGTCACTTTTTCCTTATCACGCCATTTAAATCCATCCAAGTATTGTAAATCTTCCGTCCACTCTTTGGGCGGGATGAATTTAGCTTCGGGCTTAGTGATAAACGTAATCTTTTTCACTTTATTGTCCTCAAAAAATAAATTCATCCGACTACACTCGACTCGATTCATTCCGGTGGTAATCTTTTTTTCATCCATCACATAGTAAATACTTTCCCCATTGCCCTCTACATTCACGCGCTTCAACTTACTTTCGGGGTCAAAAAACACCCATACTTTCCGACCTTTGATTTGATTAAAATGGTCCGCGGAGTCCTTAGAAATAACAAAAGATTTACCTCGAAGACGCATTTCCTTCAACTTCTGATTCGTGAGAAACAAGGATATGGAATCCGCTTGAGATTGGGAATCATTGGTCCACAAAATAGGCTTTTGGTAAAAGTGAATGACGGAATCCGTCACATCATAGGCAAGTGAATCGCATTTACCCGATAAATCGGATTTGTAGAGCAGGACATTTTTATACGCATATAATTTACGAATCGAATCCTTCTTATTGTTCAATGAAACCAAGGTGTCCGCCGTTAAGTACAGCGTGTCCTTTTCCATGATGTTCTTCATTAAGGCGTGGCCATACACGCGGGTTAGCCCGGTTTTTCCTGCATACCGACCATGATCACCGGTTAAAATCACTTTTTCCTTTTGGCTTAAAAGCTCAACTCGGCCCCTGGCAACGCCTATCTGAGTCGGCGAGTCATAAAATAAAGTATCTGCCGACAGAATATATTCATCGGTTTTAGCCGTAGACCGACCGGTAAAATTGGAGACCTTCGTTAGCGTATTATAAAATCCAGCTGAAGTTAAAACCGTATCTTTTTGGCTGATAATCTCCGTCGGGCAGATGAAATACGCTTCTTTTGAAGCTGTATTATACCGCAAGGAATCGGCTCGAACGGCACCTCCATCTTTGTCTATTACGCGAACTTTTTCCTTAAATAAAAAATTCTTGGTCACCGTATTATAAAAACCTTCCTTGGATGTCAACGTGGATTTCTTGTCAATAATCTTAGCTCCCGTATGGTAGATGGCCATTTTTGAGTTCAAGTCATAATCCAGTTTATTGGTATTCAAGATAATGGTGTGGTCATCCAGTTTCACGCGCCCCGACATAAAAGCCTGACGCATATCTCCATTGTACAAAGCCGTATCACCCGTAATGGTGACCGTATCAGCCTGAATAATTTTCACATGGCCATAGGCCTCTACGTTATTGGTCGTCGAGTTAAGAACCGCTTGATCGCAGCTCAAAGTGGTGGTACCCTGACGCAACAATACGTGCCCCAAAAGCTCCTTACGCATAACTAAATCTTGTTGGTAACCCTTTAAGCTATCGGCCCGTATTAATTCCACTTGGCTTTGCCCCTGACTAATCCACGGCAAAACCAAAAAGAAAAACATTAAAATTCTAATTATATACGGCATCTTAAAAGCGAATCGTTAATTTCGCTAATTGTTTTGAACGCGCAATTTACCAATTTTATGCTGGAAGATTTTATCAATTTTGTCCAAAAAGAGAATTTATTCAAGCCAGATCAAAAAATACTGATTGCGGTCAGTGGGGGAATTGATTCCATTATATTATCCAAATTGTTTTCTTTGGCTAAATTTAACTTTGGTATCGCGCATGTAAATTTCAGTTTACGAGGAGAAGAATCATTAGCGGATGAGGTATTTGTAAAAAAGTTTGCCAAAACATTAAAAGTCCCCTATCACACGATCTGTTTTGATACGAACGCCTTTGCTGAAAAGGAAAAGTTGTCAACTCAAGTAGCGGCAAGAATTCTTCGCTATACTTGGTTTGAAGAAATCAGAATTAAACATAATTACGATTTTATAGCGACCGGACATCACCAATTGGACAGTGCGGAAACGATGTTGATCAACCTCACACGAGGAACGGGTTTAGCTGGATTTCATGGGATTCCCATAAAAAATGGGCACATCATCCGACCTCTTTCATTTGCAAGTCAGGAATCTATATTTGATTTTGTTGTGGCGCAAAAACTGGCCTGGCGTGAAGATTCGAGTAATTCAACGACTAAATACCAACGGAATTTCATAAGGCATGAAATTATGCCAAAATTCCAGGAATTGAACGCTCAATTTGAACAAACGCTTGCAGACACGAGTGAAAAAATTCGAAATATTGAACATTGGATATCAGCGGAATTAAATGAATTTAAAGCTAATCGCGTTACAAATGATGCGGAGGGAAATATTTACGTACCCTTCGGCGAAGGGTTTGCAGCAGAAAAATGGACGGTCATTGCCCAACAATATTTACAGGAATTCAATTTTTCTTTTGGGATGATCAATCAAATTTTAGCCCATCCCACTGACAAAGTGGGGAAACTCTTTGAATCGCCGAGTCATATTTTAAATATCGACCGAAATCAATGGGTCATTAGTCCTAAAGATCACGCAGCATTCAAACCTATTTTAATTCAAGAAGAAGATGAAATTGTAGAGTTTGGATCCAATGAATTACACGTTTTTGTTGAGGAAAATAATGCATCATTTGTTCCCTCGACTTCGCCCAATTTTGCTTGTCTAGATGCAGATAGCTTAGAATTTCCATTAGAAATTAGAAAATATCAAGAGGGTGATTGGTTTTGTCCTTTGGGGATGAATTCCAAAAAACTGATTTCAGATTTCTTGACGGACAAAAAAGTCCCCTTGAACATCAAAAAAAATACGCAAATCTTATTGAGCAAAGGATCAATTGTTTGGGTGATGGGACATCGAATCGACAATCGGAATAAAGTAGGTGATAAAACGGAAACGGTCATGATTTTAGAAATTCGGCCTAAGGAAAATTCGTAAAACCCTAATTGATTGGCCCTTGTAAAATGAAGGCCGTTATAGCCTAGTTACCGAATCAATTTTCGATATTGCTCCGTACGAATCGGATCCAATAAACTCAAATACGCGAAGGCTTGTTGGCGCTCCGAAATCGTCGCCTCATCCATAATCGAAAAAATCTCATCTGATTTGGCATCAAAAAATACACGAATATTAGCCGCGCCAGGTCTTAATTGGTTCACCGTTCGAATCTGATTCAGCAAATCTAAAATTCCTTTCCGCGTATTATCAGGCTTTTCTTTAAATGAATCCAATAAAATCCGATGGTAGATGTAATTAACCTCACGCATGCCTTGCACTTGTTGATTGATTAAATTTTCAGCTATCGACAAGCGAGATCGTACGTCGGTAACTACGCCCCAACCCGACCCTGAGGTCTGAGCCAAATTAGTTAAATTATTCAATTTTTGGACAAAGAAATCGCCGCCATATTTACCAAAAGAATCATAGTGATACGCACAAGACAAATACGCATAATAGGCCAATAAGGAGCTTAGATTATCAATAAAAGTATTGTCATTGTATGTGATAGGTGTCCCTGTTTGAAACTTAAAATTGAAACTCTTATCGATCATATTTAAAATAACCGTTTCATAAGACGTTCCATAAACAGGCCTTAATACTTGGACACGAGCATTGGCTTCAAAATCTCCTTGGGCTGAGGCCTTAGTCAACAATAAATTAATACTGAGTTTGATTTTTTCGTCCGGTGCAAAATTGTCCATGGACCAGCGACGGCCCGATAAGAAATCTTGGGCGGTACGCTGCAATTCAGTATAAATTTGGGATGTTCCTCGCTGTTGGTCCAGCTGCAATTGCTCCGTATTGATGGTAACCGAAGCTTGAAGCTCCTGAGCATTTAACACTCGGGAGCCTATTAAGCATAAAATTACAAGTAAAATAGATTTCATAGTGAAATCATTCGGAAAATATTATTTCTCTTCGTTTCCCTCTTCACGCATACGATAATCAACTTTGTCCGTTAAAAAATCGTCTATCGCTAAAGCCGATGGCTTAGGCATACGCTCATAATATTTTGAAATTTCGATCTGCTCACGGTTTTCGAAAATTTCTTCCAAATTATCCACAGAAGAAGCGAACTCAGACAATTTGCCCGACAACTCTTCCTTCATTTTGCTTGAGATTTGACGCGCTCTTTGGCCTATAATAGACACAGACTCATATACATTTCCTGTCTTTACAGCAATTTTATCAACATCACGTGTAATGATGGATGGATTTGTTTGGATCTTAGACATCTCGTTATTTTTTAAATTAAGATTGCAAAATTAAATAATTTTTAGGACAAAAACTACTGAGGTCCAGTAGCCACTTTGGACGTATTAGACTTCTCTTTTTCTAGCATTGCCTTATACTCAGCCTCCAATTTCGCAATTCGGTCAACTTCCTTATTGCTAAATTCATACATTTTCTCCCCTTCTTTTAAGTAAGCACTTTGAGGATACTTGTCAATTAAATCCAAATAAAATTTGGATGCTTCCGTGAAACGCTCTTTCTGCTTAGATTCAATCGTACTCTTGGCCAAATCATACTGAGCCAAAACCTTCATATAAGCCATCTCCTCACTGTAATCGGAATCAGGGAAATCACGTTGGAAATTTGTGATCTCAATCACAGACGACTTTAAAGACGCAATATTAAAAGGTGAAGTCTTATAATAAAGCTTAGCTTTTTCATACGCTTTCTTCTCCAATTTTTTCCTTAACTCCTTAATGATGTTCGTACAATCGTCCTTAAACTTCGTTTCAGGATAATTATTTAAATAGGACTGAATTTCATTGATCGCAGCCAACGTTCCCGTTTGATCTAAATTGAAATTTGGAGAGTCTTTATACAACGAATAGGCCGACATATAAATCGCCTCCTCAGCAAACTCAGAGCGAGAAAAAACCTCGGCAAACTTCTTGAAATGTGAACTCGCTAAGGTATAGCTACCTAAATTAAAATCACAATTAGCTTGGTAAAAAGTGGCCAACTCCTGAGTCGAGTCCCCTTTCATCAAAGGCATAATCTCGTCGAAAAGGATACCCGCCTTAGTAAAATCCTTCTTTTTATAGTAATTGACCGCCGCCTTATATTTGGTAGGCAAATCAGCACTTTTTCTGAATTTCTCAAATTTACCGCATGAGCTCAAGCCCAACACAGCAACAAATCCCACTAAAATATATTTTTTCAAATCCATAAGAACGCAAAGATAATCATATTTGTTTTACCTACCGAATTAAACTGACTTACTAAATTGCAAATGATACAATTGAGCATATAATCCATTCATTTTTAATAATTTTTCATGCGTTCCCCGCTCTTTTATCTCCCCTTTATCCATCACTAAAATTTGATTGGCATGTCGAATCGTAGACAAGCGATGCGCAATAACTACCGAGGTTCGCCCTTTCATTAAAGTAGAAATGGCCGACTGAATAAGTAATTCTGACTCAGTATCCACCGAACTTGTCGCCTCATCCAACACAATGATTTTAGGATTATGTACCAAAGCCCGAACAAAAGAAATCAATTGGCGCTGACCCACACTCAACGTAGCCCCTCTTTCCATTACCTCATAGTCGTATCCACCCGGTAAACTTAATATAAAGTCATGCACGCCCACAGCCTTAGCCGCCTCCACAATTTGCTCCTGTGTAATTTGAGTATCTCCCAAATGAATATTATAGGCAATGGACGAACTAAATAAAAACACATCCTGTAGGACCACTGATATATGCCTCCGCAAACTACCGATTTCATAATCAGGCAAGGCCACTCCGTCAATTTCAATGATCCCAGACTGCACATCATACATCCGACTTAACAACCCTATTATTGATGATTTACCTGCACCCGTCGCACCTACTATTGCAACCGTTGACCCAGGTTTCACTTCAAAACTCACATTTTTAACTACATAATCAGGTTCAATATAAGCAAAACTAACCTCCTTGAATTGAATATGCCCTTTCAATTCATTTGCCAAAACCACCCCATTATTTTGAATGTAATCCTCCGAATCCAACAAAGTCAAAATCCTTTCCGTACTTACTATCCCCATTTGTAAGGTGTTAAAGCGATCCGCCAACATACGAATGGGTCTAAAAAATAAATTAATGAACATAATAAAGGCCGTCAATGTACCCACCGTAATTTCTTCTTTTAAAATGTAGGTGGACGCCATCCATACGATTAACCCAGAACCCACTGCAGCAATCACATCAGCTACTGGAAAATATAAAGAATAGGCCAAAATCCCTTTGACATTGGCATCCCGATGAGCTACATTAATTTGATCAAACTTCTTCAATTCCCGCTCCTCTGCGTGGAAAAGTTGGACCACCATCATGCCCGAAATATGCTCTTGCACAAATGAATTCAAGTTAGCTACAGCCAAACGAACCTCATTGAACGATTTTTTTATATACTCTTTAAACACATAAGTGGAAATGATCATAAAAGGTACCGTAGCCAAAATAACCAGTGTTAATCGCCAATCCGTATAAAACATGACGCCAACAATCAAAACCAACTGCAGTAAATCACCGGCAATCGAAGCCAAACCCTCCGAAAAGACATCATTTAACGTCTCAATATCCGAAACGGTCCTCGTCACTAATCGGCCGATCGGCGTATGATCAAAAAAGGCTAATTTGAGATGTACAATTTTATTGTATAACTGAACACGAATATCTTTAATCACTGTTTGCCCCAAATAACCCGCCAAATAACTCGTAGAAAATTGCAAGCCGGTATGCAAAAACAACACGCCAAGCATGTAAAAAAACATTCGAATAAGATTTGAAATTTGATCCGTAGAGACATAATGGTCTAAGGTATAGCGAATCAATAAGGGAACAGCTGGGGAAACGGCAGCCATGCAAAGAATTAAAAAAACCAATAACCAAAAGGTCAATTGATATGGCTTCAAAAAACCATAAATGCGGCGGATAATGCGAAGGTCAACAATCTTACCTTGAGTTGAATCTTTCAAGACTTAGCATTGGGTTGAGATAAGTCTTCAGAAAATGTAGGCAATGTGGTTTGACAAGATCCACAACCTTTCGCGCAGCCCGCATTTGATTGAGCAAAAAATGCATTATAGACCATCCTGCATACATAAAAGACAGCCGCGGCAAAAACAATAAAAATCAAAATTCCTTCCATCAATAGTCTAAAAACCATTTGCGTTGCAAAGTTGATAAAAATTCGTCAAATATAGGTCCTGCTCCGATAATTTCTCCACTAAAAATTACTTCGTCGCCTCCACTGAAATTAGTCACGCGTCCACCGGCCTCCTCAATAATTATTTTACCTGCTGCCACATCCCATGGCTTTAAATTAGCTTCAAAAAATCCTTCAAAACGACCACATGCCGTATAAGCTAAATCGATCGAAGCCGCTCCCATCCTTCGAAGACCATGCGATTTTTGCATTAATTCCTTCAATAAATCCAGGTAACGATCCTGATAAGAGAAATCATAATAAGGAAATCCGGTCGCCAATAAACTTGTGGCCAACGTTTCAGCTGTTGATACTTGAATCGATTTATCGTTCAAAAACGCGCCATTTCCTTTAGATGCATAAAACATCTCATCCTGATTAGGTTCATAAATCATACCTAAAATAGGCTGTTTATTATGAATCAAGCCAACCGAAACTGCATAAATGGGTAAACCGTGTAAGAAATTCGTCGTGCCATCTAAAGGATCAATGACCCAATAGTACCCGCTGCCAACCTCGTCGTAATTGGAATCACTTTCCTCGGCAATAAATTGGGCTTCAGGAAAAATGGCTGACAAACCCTCTTTCAATTTCGATTCGGCTTGTTGGTCTACAAATGACACCAAATCATTCGTCCCCTTATAAATAATATCTCCTGATTTTACTTGGCTGATTGTCGATTGAATCCATTGGCCCGTTTCTCTAACGCAAGGCAAGGCCTTCGCTAATAAAGACTTTGAATCCATCATAAAAACTATTTAGGAGCGTTTAATTTAGCTACTTTGGGGCTTAATGCTTGAAGCCAATCGGCCACAATTTGTTGAGTTTCCTTTAAATAAACATCTTTTGCATGCTTATCGGCTGCCGACTTTGCTTTCTTATCCGCATCGGTTTCTGAGGCCGCAGGTCCAGCACCGCCAGATAAGGCTTCTTCTACCGCTTGTGCCTCATCCGGCTTTTTCTTTTGATCATCCAATTCCTTTTTGCGCTTGGTTAAATTCAAAGAAATAGAATTGGTTTCTTTGATTTTTTTCCAACGGTTGAAATCTTCTTTTAATTTCACCAAATCAGGTTTGGTTTTTAATCGAACATTAAAACCCGATTGAACTTTAGTTAATACAGCTGGATTAACATGCAAAGTGGGAGTAAAGATCGTTGACGCAATCATATCCCATGGCAATGCGCTCGGCTGAGAACTTTCTCCAAACTCCTCCGCAGAAAAGGCAGACGGCATCGCAAAATCAGGGCTCACGCCTTTGTGTTGGGTTGAACTTCCATTAATGCGGTAAAATTTCTCTAAAGTAATTTTCAATTGGCCCACAGGCTCTTTTTCATTCGCCATGTAATTATCTAAATCGACGACCGACTGAACAGTGCCCTTGCCGTAAGATTGCTCACCTACGATAATGCCTCGCTTATAATCTTGAATCGCAGCTGCAAAAATCTCCGAAGCAGATGCAGAAAAACGATTGATCATGATCGCCATAGGTCCGTCATAAGATTGCTCTATGTCACGGTCTAATTCTTGGGTTATTTTGCCATCCGATTGCTTTCTTTGAACAACAGGTCCTTTCGTAATAAACAAACCCGTTAAATCGATTGCCTCAATTAACGAACCTCCCCCATTGTTACGAAGATCCACAATCAGCGCATCGATTCCTTCTTGCTTAAATTCACCTAGGAAACGTTTTACATCCGAAGTCGTCGATTTGAAATCTGCCTCACGCTTTCTAGCTCCCTCAAAATCTCGGTAAAACATCGGAATAGTAATCAAACCTAATTTGATTTTTTTGTCGCCTTGATTGAAAACTAAGACCTCTTTCTTCGCTGTTTGCTCTTCCAACTTTATTTTTTCACGAACAATTCGAATCTCGCTCGTTGGCGAACCTGTCACCCCTGAAGCAGGAAGAATTTTTAAACGGACCACAGTGCCTTTGGGCCCACGAATTAATTTGACGGCGTCATCAGTAAACCAACCGATCACATCGACAAAACTACCCTCATCCCCTTGGGCCACCCCTACAATGCGATCTTTGGGATTAATCAATTTACTTCTAAAGGCCGGTCCACCAGGAACTAAATCCTGTATCGTTACATAATCCCCTTCTAATCGAAGTGTCGCCCCAATCCCTTCAAAGCTTTGAGCCATATCTTTATTAAACTCTTGGGCGGCTTTTGGAATCATATAAGAAGTATGAGGATCAATGCTTTCCGTATAAGCATTCATGAAAATTTGGAATACGTCCTCAGACTTCGTGCGTGCCATGTATTTTTCAGACCTAGCATAGCGATCTTTCATTTCACGAACGGCAGTGGTATCCGCCTTACCGCCAATTTTCCAATCTAGGAATTGACGTTTAATATCTTTACGCCAAAAATCATTCAGCTCCTCTGCAGACTTTGCCCAAACGGCTTTTTCACGATTTGGCTGATAAGTTTCATCGGCATTAAAATCAAAAGGTTTATTTAAAATAGCATTTATAAAGGCGTAACGCTCTTTAGTACGCGTTTGATACAAATTATAGATTTGAAAAGCGGATGTAAGATCTCCGGCACTTAGTTGCTCGTCGATGGTAAACCTGAATTTCTCCAAATCTTCAATGTCGGGAGCAATAAAAAATACTTTATTAGGATCAAGCTCCTTAAGGTAAGCATCATAAATTTTAGAAGACAAAGAATCATTCACGGCTATTTTACGGTAATGATAATTGCTCAAAATCCCAAAAACCAATCGCTCGACCTTTTTCTGCGTTTCGGTTGGTTTTAAATCACCTTCTTGATAATGGACCCTACTACTCGGTAAATCTCCTTGCGATTTGCCATGAAGAAAAAGCACAAAAATGAATGATATCGGGATTAAAAGCGGCAGTATCTTCTTCATATTATGTTAAAATATTTCAAACTTATTTTTCTATTTCTATTAGTTCCACCTCAAAAACTAAAGCAGAATAAGGTTTAATCGTTTGACCTCCTCCACGAATGCCGTACGCTAATTCTTGAGGAATGTATAATTTCCACTTAGAACCCACTGGCATTAACTGGAGCGCTTCAAACCAACCTGGTATCACACCAGATACAGGAAATGAAACAGGCTCACCTCGTTGGACCGATGAATCAAACACAGATCCGTCAATCAAAGTTCCGTGATAATGAGTCTTAACTTTATCCGTGGCTAAAGGTTTTGGACCTGTACCCATTTTAATTACTTTATACTGCAAACCACTCGCTGTGACCATGACAGAATCCTTCTTTTTGTTATCTGCCAAAAACTTTTCGCCAACTTCTTTATTTGGCAAAAACTGCTTAGCCGTTTCAGCGGTTTGACGCTCTTGATTTTTCATCATGAACGTACTCATGATGTTTTGACATTCCGCCTCGGTTAAAACTAATTTTCCACCTTGAGAAGCTGAAGCAAATCCTTTGGCCACCATGTCGACATTCAAGCTAATATTTTGTGATTTAAAATTTCCGGCTACTAAAACACCCACCGCATAAGAAACGGAGTCTAGCGCAGAATTTAATTTCATAACCGATTTTGTGGCATCAGTACTTTTACTTTTAGCAGAAACCGAATTGATTTTTGGTTTTGCATTTTTGTTTGCAGGAACTTTTGTTTGAGCCAATAATGAAAAAGTGGATGAAAACATCGCACAAAGAATACCAAGCTTTAAATAAGAAAATTTCATGTTCGATTAATTAGGTAAAATAATTTTCGAAGATAGTGAAAAATGAATCTTTCCCAAGAATTTTAACGCCAATTAACAAGGGAATTTTTCCACATATTAAACCAATCTAAAAAAAGTCTAAATTAAAAGGTCTTTTTTTGAATTTAATATGGGAATATTCGAATTTCGTGACTAATTTTGCACCCGAATCTAGTACAATTTATCAAAATCAATAAACCATCATTTCGATATGGCATCAGTAAGACCAGATGAAGTTTCAGCCATCCTTAGGGAGCAGTTGTCGCAGGCTAAAACACAAGCAGAATTAGAAGAAATAGGCACCGTACTCCAAGTGGGTGATGGTGTGGCCCGTATTTACGGTCTTTCGAATGTTCAAGCCGGAGAATTAATTGTTTTCGAAAATGGCTTAAAGGCTTTGGCCTTGAATTTAGAAGAAGACAATGTAGGAGCTGTACTTTTGGGTGATTCCAAATTAGTGAAAGAGGGTGATACCGTGAAGAGGACCAATATGATTGCCTCAGTACAGGTAGGAGATGGGATTTTGGGACGTGTTGTGAATACCTTGGGAGAGCCTATTGATGGACATGGACCCATAACAGGTACTTTATATGAAATGCCTTTGGAGCGTAAAGCTCCGGGAGTAATTTTCCGCCAGCCGGTGACCGAGCCTTTGCAAACAGGTATTAAAGCGATTGACGCCATGATTCCAGTAGGACGTGGGCAACGTGAGCTTGTAATTGGCGATCGTCAAACAGGAAAAACTGCGGTTTGTATTGACACGATTATTAATCAAAAAGAATTTTTCGATAAAGGTGAGCCAGTTTATTGTATCTATGTGGCCATTGGTCAAAAAGCAAGTACAATCAAGCAAGTAGAGCAAACATTACGTAAAGCTGGAGCGATGGACTATACCGTTGTCGTGTCAGCTTCTGCTGCTGACCCTGCTCCAATGCAGTTTTATGCTCCGTTTACGGGTGCGGCCATTGGCGAATTTTTCCGTGATACGGGTAGACCTGCTTTAGTTGTTTATGATGATTTATCAAAACAAGCTGTCGCTTACCGTGAAGTTTCATTATTGCTTCGTCGTCCACCAGGACGTGAAGCCTATCCTGGAGACGTTTTTTATCTTCACTCACGTTTGTTAGAGCGTGCAGCTAAGATCAATAGTTCAGATGATATTGCTAGGTCGATGAATGATTTACCTGATTCCATCAAAGGAATTGTCAAAGGTGGTGGTTCATTAACGGCACTTCCTATCATTGAAACTCAAGCAGGTGATGTTTCTGCCTATATTCCTACCAACGTTATTTCGATTACGGATGGTCAGATTTTCTTAGAGACTAATTTATTTAATGCGGGTATTCGTCCGGCGATCAACGTAGGTATTTCGGTATCACGTGTGGGAGGTAATGCCCAAATTAAGTCCATGAAAAAAGTAGCTGGAACTTTAAAATTAGATCAAGCACAATTCCGTGAATTGGAGGCCTTCTCTAAATTTGGTTCAGATTTAGATGCGTCAACAAAATTAACGATTGACCGTGGTCGTCGTAACTTAGAGATGTTAAAGCAACCTCAATTTGCACCTCAACGTGTTGAAGATCAGGTGGCGATGATTTACTTAGCTACGACTGGATCTTTGGATTTAATTCCGGAGAACAAGGTGCGTGAATTTGAGAAAGATTTCATCCAAGTACTTCGCGCTACTGAAAAAGCTACTTTAGATGCTTTAGGTGCAGGTAAATTTGATGATACCTTAACAGCTACGCTAAAGAGAGTAGGTAAAGAAGTTGGTGCTAAATACGCAGTTTAAAAATTAGAATACGATGGCTTCCTTAAAAGAAGTAAGAAATAGAATTGTATCGGTTAATTCGACCCAGCAAATCACCAAGGCCATGAAAATGGTTTCAGCGGCGAAGTTGAGACGCGCACAAGACGCCATTAGCCAAATGCGCCCATACGCAAAAAAATTAGCTGAAATGATATCCACCGTTTCTGCTCAAACAGAAGCTGGACAATCAAATCCATTTACGGAAATACGTGATGTTAAAAATGTATTGATCGTAGTGGTTACTTCAGATAGAGGTTTATGTGGCGCCTTTAATGCGAATGTCGGCAAGGCCACAATCGCCTTAGTGGACGCTAAATACGCAGCTTTACAAGCTTCTGGACATGTGACTATTTTACCTTTGGGTAAAAAAGGGAGCGAATATTTAAGCAGAAGAGGGTATAAAATTGAAGATGCATATACGGATATTTTCACTCGCTTGAATTTTGCCAACGTACGTGAGATTGGTGAAATGATTTTAACTGATTTTACAGAAAAAAAATACGATGTCGTTGAGGTTTTGTTTAATTATTCCAAAAACGTAGCGACTCAAATTATTGAATCAGAGCAATTGTTACCGATGGTGCCTTTGGCCTCGGAAACAAAATCGAGTGCTGTGGATTATATTTTTGAGCCGACCGAAGAGGAAATTATCCAAGAATTGATTCCAAAATCCATTAAGCTTTCCGTTTTCAGAGCTTTATTAGAGTCTAATGCATCTGAGCATGGTGCTCGAATGACCGCCATGGACAAAGCGACTGAAAATGCTGGTGAGTTAATCAAAGCATTAAAATTAGAATATAACCGTTCACGCCAAGCAGCCATTACCAAGGAAATCCTAGAGATTGTGGGTGGTGCCGAGGCTTTATCTGCATAAGCAATGAAAAAGATTTTAATGATGACCCTAATTTTTGGGATGATGTTTAACTCCTATGGACAAGGAATAAAAATTCCTGCACCAAGTCCTGGGCAAACAATTAAACAGGATTTTTCTCTTTCGGCTATCGAGGTCGTTTATTCAAGACCTGTGATTAAAGGGCGTAAAATATTTGGCGACATTGTTCCTTTTGGCAAATTATGGAGGACGGGAGCTAATTCCCCGACTAAATTCACGTTTGGTGAGGATGTTAAAGTGGCTGGCCAATCGTTAAAAGCGGGATCATATCAAGTAATATCCATCCCATCTGAGAAATCATGGGTGATTATTTTCAGCAAAGGAACTAATGGAGTTTTCAGTTATAATCCTGCGGAAGATGTATTAAAAGTTACGGTACCTTCTACCACGCTGGCTAGTTCAGTTGAGTCCTTCGCCATTCAATTTTCGGATGTTACAGCTAATAAATTGAACATTCAAATGGCTTGGGAGAAAACGTCCGTTTCCATTCCGGTAGAGACAGATGTGGATGCTAAGATTATGGGTTCCATTGACCGTGCTATGAATGTAGATTCAAAGCCTTATTTTGAGTCAGCTTCCTATTATTTCGAAACGGGACGCGACATTAAGAAGGCATTAGAATGGGCAAACAAAGCAACTGAAGCAAATCCAACGGCCTATTGGGTATTTCATTTGAAAGCAAAAATCCAGGCAAAAACGGGGGATAAAGTTGGCGCAAAAGCAACAGCCTTAAAATCAATCGAATTAGCGAAAGCTGGTAAAAACGATGATTACGTAGCTTTAAATCAGAAATTAATTGATAGCTTGTAGCTACAGCATACATAAACAGGAAAGCCTTTCTGCGAAGAAGGGCTTTTTTTAGCTAAAAATGAAAGAGGGAATTTTACACAGTACAGGTGAGGAGCAAGAGACAGCGGTATTAGTTGCCATAACTTCCCAAAAACAAAATGCAGCACAAACGGCTGAATACTTGGCCGAATTAGCTTTTTTAGCCAGTACCTCAGGCGTTTTGGCTTTACACTCATTCACTCAAAATCTTGCCAAACCTGATAATAAAACGTTTGTAGGAAAAGGGAAGTTTGAGGACATCATGGCGTATGTGATCGATAAGGATGTAGACATGATCATTTTTGATGATGACCTAAGTCCATCTCAAGTGCGTAATATTGAATATGCCATCGAATTATTAGGAAAAGAAGTCAAAGTATTAGACCGCAGCTTATTAATTTTGAACATTTTTGCACAAAGAGCGCAAACAGTCCAAGCACGCACGCAGGTAGAACTGGCTCAATACCAGTATATTTTGCCGCGATTAACGCGTATGTGGTCTCACCTTTCCAAGCAACGCGGAGGTGTGGGGATGAGAGGTCCAGGTGAAAAGGAATTGGAAACTGACCGTCGAATTGCCAATGACCGAATATCATTTTTGAAAGATAAATTGGAGGCCATCGACCGACAATCATTCACTCAGAGAAAAAATAGAGATCGGATGGTGCGTGTTTCTTTAGTTGGCTACACCAACGTGGGTAAATCTACGTTGATGAGAAAATTAGCAAAGGCCGATGTATTTGCTGAAAATAAACTATTTGCCACCGTGGATTCCACCGTGCGAAAAATATCGTGGGAAGGAATACCCTTTTTATTAACGGACACGGTAGGGTTTATACGTAAGCTTCCTACCCTATTGATCGAGTCGTTTAAATCTACTTTAGATGAAGTTCGAGAAGCGGATGTGCTGTTGCATATCGTGGATATATCGCATCCCAATTTTGAGGAGCAGATCGAAGTGGTGCAAGGAATTTTGAATGAAATGGGGGCTGGCGATAAGCCAACGGTCTTAGTATTTAATAAAATTGATTTGTTTCCTGTGGAGGAAGTGTATTTTGAAGGAGCTGAGGTCAATGAGGACGGGGAGCCTGAATTAAGTAAAATGGATCGAGTGACTGCATTTTTAAAGCGCTCACACTGGCAACTAGAGCAACCGAAAACAGTCTTTATTTCAGCAGAACAAAAAAGTAATTTACCTGAGTTGCGCGAGGTGATTTTGAATTTGATTAAAGACAAACACTTTCAAATTTTCCCTAATTGGCTCGAAAGCAACCATTTACTTGGACATAGCGATGGTTATATTCCTGAGTCATAAATGAATTTCTTGGAGGTAAATGAGTAATTATAAATGATTTTATATTTTTGTAAACGAGTGAATTTAATTTTGGCGCTGTAGTTCAACGGATAGAATAGGCGTTTCCTAAACGCTAGATACGAGTTCGATTCTCGTCGGGGCCACCATTTTTATGATATCATAGGCGTTTGATACGCTTGATACGCCGGGGTCGCGCTCGACTCGATTCTCGCATGCTGATCCTAATTAAGGCGTTTGGTTTTTAGACATAAAATTTTCAATTTTAAGCAATTCTTCTATATTGAAACAAAACCATGAAATTATCTGAACGCTTATCCAATAGTCCCTATTTTTTTAAAGGAAGTCATTCGTTATTTTTTGATTGGTTTTTAAAATTAGTCTTTTCAAAAAAGGTCAACAAAGGGGAATTCATCATAGAGGCAGGAGATATTTGCGACAAATTATTTTACATTGAGAAAGGGCTTATTAGAATCTATCGAATTGACGGCGATAAAGAAATTACTACTTGGTTTACCAAAGAAGGAGATTTTGTTACAACCGTTAATAGCTTTCATTTTGGCCAGCCTTCCAAAGAATATTTTGAGGCTATTGAAGATACCGTGATCTATTACATTAACAAAAAATCGTATTTATATTTAGTTGAGCTGAGTACTAATTTTGCTAAATTTTCCATTCATGAATTATTTACCAATTTGTGTGAGTATCAAAATCAATGTGAGTTTTTAAGAACATTGTCAGCCCCTGATCGCTTAAAGTACATTGAAAAAGAATACCCTTATTTGCTCAAAAGGGTTAAGAATAAATACCTATGCTCTTTTTTAAATATAGAAGCCACCTATCTTTCTAAACTATTGAATCAAAAAGTGCAGGAAAATGAATAAAAAATCCCTGATTTAAAAAACCAAGGATTTCTGATACTCCGTGTTCTAAATTATATTTTATTTTATTAACCCCCACTCAGACAAATCAAAATAATAATCTTCATTCTCTTTGAACCGCTCCCACCTCAACTTAAATTTGTCATATTCCATTTCATCACAGGGTAAACTCAACAAAAATGGCTCCCCTTGATGAAGTTCCAACTGGATAACTGCTTCGCTTTTAGCCAATTGATAATCTAAATTATGAAAAGCAATATCTTTCAACAAAACGATTTCAAATCGACTTAAATTTAAATCATGATCGACTATTTTAATCCTTATTGCTTTCATCGCTTTCAAATTTAATGGATTTAAAAACAGCAAAAATTGGGAAATCACAACTTTTTAAAAAAAAATAGAATCCGCCTTGATTAAAAACAAATCCTTAAATTGCGCCAATCCAAAAAAATGATGTGGGAAACAAAAGAAAATAAACTGTACAA
>Ga0222712_10001090_pt1 | contig 34778 bp, 23 predicted proteins | sample C33_657DmetaG_FD_165043 | JGI IMG/M metagenome (GOLD analysis project Ga0222712, IMG submission 165043) | Estuarine water microbial communities from San Francisco Bay, California, United States - C33_657D | ecosystem: Environmental > Aquatic > Marine > Unclassified | place: USA: California...
GGGGCCCCCCCCCCCCCCCTCTGTCGAGCGACGCCCCCTCGCGCGATTTCGTTGGATGACCACAGTCGCGCGCGCGTCGACGACGAAATCGTCGAGGGCGATATCGCTCGCGCACGCGCGAAGTCAAGGCAAAGGTGAACATGTTTCGTCGCGCGTGCTCGCGCGCGCGCTCGGCGTCGTATTCGGTTGGGTACGGCGCGAAAACGAGCGCGAATGATGTTGGGCGCATTGGGACCAATCGCGGGGTGATGGATAACGCGCGCGGCGCGGGCGCGCGAGCGTACGCCGCGGAAGGGGCGAACGCGCCGCCGCCGCTCGTGGTGTGCATGACGGGAGTGCGACGACCTCTGAATTCGATCCATAAGATGATCGAAAGCACGGGGGCGGAGATTAAAGAGTCGAGAAATGTTTCTTTGGGCGGGCGCTCGAGCCACATGTTTCTCGTCACGGGCGCGGATCCGATGAAGCTGAAACGGGAGTTTGAAAAGGAGAATACGGATTTCTTCTCGGTTTTCGAGGCGAGAAATACGGTGAGAGATATTAAGGGGCCGTATTGCGCGACGTCACCGCTTTTGCCGTACGTGAGAAAGGCGACGATGCACGTTCCGTACAAGCCGGGCGTCGTCGGTGAAATCGCTGAATTTTTATGCTCCAAAGGGGTGACTGTGAATCATTTGGACGAATATCGCTCGGGGAAGGACGTGGTGTTGGAAGCGATGTTGCACATGCCCACGGGTTTGGCGGAATTCCCGGTCGTCGAGGAATCGTATATTCTTAGAAAGCTCGAAGCGCTTGGGGTGACGGTGCGAGAATTCGGTAAAATCGAAGGCCGGCCGAAGGAAAAAGCGGCGGCTTAAGCGCAACGTCATCCCGCTATCATGGCCGCCATGAGGGATTGATATGAGGATGCAACGTGTGACATATCGCCGCCACGCCTCGACGACGGATTCCGGCGCTTCCACGTCGTTGTGTAATAAACTAAAGACTTAAGAGTCAGCTCGGGTAAAGTAAAGCTAGTACGTCACTCGCCCCCTCGCGACCATGGCTACTATTTCGTTGGCATCCCTCGCCGGCGGTTTAGATGACATCTACGTGATGATTGTGACCATCATCGTCGCAGTTTTAGGCGCCAAATACCTCGCCACCCCGCGCGCGTTCGCTCGCAAGTCGACGTACGCAGTAGAAGCCAATTTCTATCTTAAATTCATCAACGACAAGACAAAGGTGTCACGCGGGGCGACACTCGCGGAGATTCCCGACGTTGTGGACGACTTGCGCGCTGGTTTTTTTAACGGCTCGTCGCTGCCGATGGCTAAGCGACGGGAACAACTTGAGAACTTGTTACGCGCGGTGACGGCGCACGAGGCCGAGATTCTCGAAGCGTTGCGCGTAGACTTGTCTCGAACCGGTATCGAAGGACTGTACTACGACGTTGCTCTTCCGAAGGAGGAAATTAAAGCAATTCTGAAAAATTTAACGTCATGGACCGGCCGTCGTCGAGTGTGGTCGCCGCGGTTGATTACTTGGCCTTCGAGTCAGTGGGTGGAAAAACAGCCGCACGGGTGCGTGCTGGTGTGCTCAAGTTGGAATTTTCCATTTATGCTGAGCTTAGTACCGCTCGCGGGGGCGATCGCGGCGGGGAACACGGTGATTTTGAAGCCTTCGAATGATAGCCGAGCGAGTACGACGTTGTTAGTGAAACTCGTGCGCGAATGTTGCGACCCTCGAGTGGTGCAATGCGTCGGAGGCGAAATCCCGGGTAACGGCGTTGATGTCATGCAAAGCTTGCTGAAGCAAAAGTTTGATTTTATCTTTTTCACGGGATCGAGCAAGGTTGGGAAAATTGTCGCTCGGGCTGCGGCGGAGAACTTGACGCCCACCGTTCTTGAACTCGGTGGCAAAAATCCTGTTGTCGTGACGGATTGCGCAGACATCAGTCTCGCTGCGAAGCAGTGCATGTGGGGGAGAATAATCAACTGTGGTCAGCAGTGCATCGCTCCAGAATATGTCATATGCCACGAGTCGCAGATAGATGCGTTTTTACGGGCGTGTAAGTCTTGGGCGAGAAAGTTTGTGCCCGACGCGTCGGTGGAAGGCTCGATGGCACGCATTGGAGGACCCGCGAGTCGCATGACCGACGTGGCACGAATGCTGGATGACGCAAATATGGGCGTTGGAGGAGATCGCGTTGTACATGGGGGTGTTTATGACATAAAAACGCGAATGGTTGAACCCACTGTGGTTCGATGTGACGCCAAGTCGTCGCCGCTGCTCCAAGACGAACTGTTTGCGCCAATATTGTGCGTTGTACCGTACTCCAACATCACTGATGCCATTGACATGATTCGGTCGAAACCCAAACCTCTCACCATGTACATATTTAGTCGATCAAGTAAAAAAATCCGAATGCTCTTGGATAACACACATGCTGGCGGTGTGACGGTGAATGGTGCTCTCATGCACTGCGCGCACGACGAGTTGCCGTTCGGTGGTGTCGGCGATAGCGGCTATGGGCGCTACCACGGACGTCATTCCGTCGAGTGTTTCCAGCGCGAAAAGTCGGTCTTACAGAAGACGCGCGACGTGGGTGACTTTGGTCTCGTCACGGACTTGCCGCTGGTATATTTACCGCACGCAACGTGGAAAACTCGCGTCGCTCGGCTCGTTTTTGCCTAGACGAATTTAGTGTGATTAGCATGTAATTTCATTACAAGAAGTGCGAAATGATAATCTGCGAGTGTCATAAATAAAAGCTCTCAAAGCTTTAAAGCGGTTCACCTTCGCGCACAATTGTTGCGAAGTGAATCGTTTTTCAAGTCTATTTGAGAATGAAACCAGTTTCATCAAGTGATATCGCCACGTATTCGTGTTTACGAGTATCACCGTCACAATTTCTGATATTCCTTTCAATTATGAATCGCGCAGAGGGCCTCAGTCTTTCAAGACAGAGACACGCCACCGTTTGGCGTAAGCCGAAGAATCGCTCAAGCTGGCGAAAGTCGACTCTACGCCTGAGATACGGTGGCGAAATTATCCTCAGCAGCCCTTCTTCGTGGCGTCGATGCCACTGCGCTTGGTAACTTCCATGATCGTGAATTCTTCGGAAACCGTAGGGTGAATGCCTACGGTCTCGTTGAAATCGCTCTTCGTCGCGCCCATCTTCATCGCCACGGCATAACCTTGAGTGATTTCGCCGGCGTTGGGGCCCAAGTAATGGAAACCGACGACACGCTCGTCATCCGCCAAGTTCGTAATGAGCTTAGCATAGCATGCATTATCCGATCGCACGGCCACACCGTTATGTTCCTCGTGGTTCACCGCCCATTCCAAAGGTTTGAAGAAGGAAATGTAAACCTCTATGTTATCGGCGCCGTAGGTCTCAACCGCAAGTTCTTCGCTCATTCCGATCGCACCGTACTCAAGAGGAGTGAAAACGGTTGTAGGGACGAGATCGTAGTTCATCACCTCCTTGCCACCGCCATAGAGACGTCGCATCAATCTAACGCCTGCTTTGATGGCGACGGGCGTCAGCTCTTGACGCGTGTCCAATACGTCTCCAATGGCATAGATGTTATCAACATTCGATTGCTCATTCACGCACGGAATCTTGCCGTTTTTCGCGTTGAACTTAACACCGGCGGCGGCGAGGTTTAAGCCTTGAGTCACTGCATCGCGACCGACGGCGCACACGACTGTGTCGAACGTCTCGACGAATGTATTGCCGAACATGGTGTTCTCAAACGTAACTTTGATTTTACCATCGTCTTGCTTTTCAAACTTCTTCGGGAGCGAGTCGCGAAGGAATCGCGTGCCGTGTTCGCCCATGTAGGAGACAATCTTTTCCGCGACTTCTTGGTCAAAGCCACGGAGCGGGATGGAGCGAATCGCGACGGACGTGTCGAAGCCCAGCGCGGTCAAGAAGCCCGCGGTCTCCAACGAAATGTACGACGCGCCCACGCACAGCGTCTTTCCAGGAGCCTTTGGCAACGAAAAAATATCATCCGATGTGATGCAGAACTCTTTCGCCCCGGGCGCGTCAGGGTACGCAGGGCGGCCGCCGACGGCGATGACAATCTTGTCCGCCGTGATGACTTCTTCCGAACCATTCTTCTTCGTCGCCACCACGGTATGCGCATCCCTGAGCGATCCGAACGCGTTCATGTACGTCACGTTCGCCTCTCTCAACGCCGTGCGGTAGCCAAAGTTCAACGACCCGATGTGTGCTTGAATTTGTTCCACCATCTTCTCCCAGTCGTGCCCCGTCTTTTCAAACTTCCACCCGTACTCCCTCGCGTCGCTAAACTGCTCGCCCAGGATCCCCGCCTGGTGCATCAGCTTCTTCGGAATGCATCCAACGTTCACGCACGTCCCTCCGAGCCCCCAAGTCGTGCCCACGGGCGAAGGCTTGACGAAATCCAAACACGCCGTCTTCGCGCCGAGCTTCGCCGCCTCCTTCGCCGCGGCGAGCCCCCCCGACCCGCCTCCGATCACCACGACGTCGTACTCGTACCCGTGCCCCGCATTCGTCCCCATCGCGCGTTCTCTTCCTTTCCCCTTCGCGTAAGGCGAAGCGAAATCGTCGTCCTCGCCTCTCGCGCGCGCGCTCGCCGTCGTCCCTCCCCACCGCGCGAAATCGACGCGAGCGAGCGCGCGCGCGCCGCGCGCGACCGCGCGCGCGACCGTCCTCGCCGTCGCTACGCGAGCGCGCGATCGATTGGCGACGAGTCACGCGTCACGCGCGTTCGCGCGAGATCGATTCGATTCGTCTAGACGTCCGGCGACGCGCGTTCGAGTGCCGCTCGATGTGAGCTCATTTTGAGCTCATTTTGAGCTCATTTTGAGCTCGCCATGGCGTCATTCGATCGCCCGTCGCCGATGCGAGCGACGATGAACGCGCACAACGCGAATGTCAATGCGAATGCGAATGCGAACGCAAACGCGCGCGCGCATGGGGAAAGCGCGCACGCGAGCGCGACAACGCTTCGAAGGGCGACGACGACGCACAAGGTGGTGTTCTTCGACTGCGACGATGCGCTGTACAAGAATGAGTGGAAAACGGCGAATGATATTACGAAAAAGATCGAGAGCTTCACCGTGCGCGAGCTCGGACTCGCCCCAGGACGGGCGTATGAGTTGTATAAAAAGTACGGCACGTGCTTGAAAGGGTTGCAAGAGGAAGGGTTGTTGGAAGAGTCGAGATTGGAGGAGTTTTTGACGTACGCGCACGACGTGCCGCACGAGGAACACATCAAACGCGACGAAGCGTTGAGAGCGATGTTGCTGAGAATGAAGACGCCGAAATGGGTATTCACCGCCTCGGCGAGGCATCACGCGCAGAGGTGTTTGGAGTTACTTGGGGTGGATGATTTGTTCGAAGGAATCATCGACGTGCGCGCGGTGGGATGGTACACGAAACACGACGCTCGGGCGTATCGAGCGGCGATGGATATAGCGGGGGTTTCCGACCCCTCAGACTGCATATTTTTAGACGATAGCGTGTCGAATTTGAAGGCGGCGAGGGCGGTTGGTTGGACGAACGTCCTCGTCGGGACGCACGCGAGAGATACGGGGGAGGAGATCGTCACCGAACACGCGGACCACATCATAGCGACGGTGCACGAATTCGAAGCTTTGTGTCGAGCGCACGGGTACGATCACTTTCACGTCGAAGATGCGATCGAAGTCGAAAACGCGGTGCACGCGTGAATAATTAATTGCAGAAGATAGCACGCTCGATATCCCGTCATCGTGAATAAGTTAAGAATCATTTTCCAAAGCGGCTAGAGAAAGTTGGTACTAGTATAATATCGAACGAAACGAACCCGTCAACCCAAGTGATGACTTTTTTGTGGCGTTCGTCGGAGTGATTTCATCAGTCCCGCGACACCTCGAGACGCCGCGTCCGCGGCGGCGCCAGCCATCGGTCCCGCCACTCTGGTGACGCCTGCTATGCCGTTCGCAAACGCTCGTTCGCCGAAACCGTTGCGATACATCGATCCGCCGCTCGCGGCGCGTTGCCGAGCGTGCGCTTGCGTTTGCACATCAAAGAACCGACGCACGGTAAACACCTGCACGATCGATACGACAATGAGCACGCACACTTCAATCATCGTCGTTCGCGTCATGCGCCGCGAGTTCGACTGCACCGTAGCCTTGTGTCTAATCGCCCGGTTTCTCAAATGCTTCACCTCTTCGCGCATCAACTGCACCCAGTTATTCAACCCGCTCACTTTCGCCTCCGCCGCGCCGATATCTTCGCTGAGCATCCCTTTCGTCGCCGTAGATTCCGCGCGTATCGCCGGTATCGCCTCATCCGATGTCTCATTCCCAGGTTTATGCAGCGCCTGAAAGTAATCAATCTCCACCGTCGCCGTCCCCGCGCGCGCTTTCGTCGCGTGGTTCGTAAAACACAGCTTATACGTCCCGCATCCGCGAGTGGCGATTTCATCCTCAACCTCCCCACGCACGTTCTCGTACGTCTTCAGCGTCGCATTCTCCCCGAACGTCACCGACGCCCGCAACCGATCCGCTCGCGACGCGAACCGCGCGTACACCCCCACCGCGTCTCCTTCGCACACCCGCGCGTCTTGCGAGTGAAAGCTCTGCGTTCGCCCGCCCGTCGTCAATCGCGCGTTCGCGTTCGTCAACCTCTTTCGCATTCGCGCGCGCGCGCGCGAACGCGCGATCGATCGTTCGTAACGCGCTCGCTCTCGCGCCGCGAGCTCTCGCCGCTCGCGCGACGCACCGCGTACGCGCACTCCGTCGCCCCGTGGCGAACATCCATCGCGAACGCGCTCGCGCGCGCGCACGACGTCGACAAAAGCGCGAACGTCATCGCGAAAAATCGCCATTGGATATTCACCGCCATCGCGCGCGAGCGCGAGCGCGAGCGCGAGCGATCGAATGGCGTCACTGCGCGGACGTCTCATGTCGAGCATGAAAGGTACGATCGAGCGATGGCGCACCCGGTGGTGACGCCGTGCTTGCTTCGATGTCGATGGCGTGACGTTAACACGACGACGACGACGACGACGACGCGCGCGCGATCGCGTTTCCGAGGGAGGATGAAGACGATTGGGGTGATGATGGATGATTGGATGACGCGCGCGCGAACGCGAACGCGAGCGATCGCCGAGCGATCGCCGAGCGAGCGCGATCGACGAGCGAGCGCGCGGGAAGAATGTGATGCGACTGACAAAACGACGGGCGATGCGAATGGATGAAACAGCGGCGCGAAAAAAGATGGCGGCGGCGAGCGCGGATCGCGCGCCGCGGCCGACGCAAGGCTCGGGCGGGATGCTTCGGTTTTATACGGATGAGAGCCCGGGGTTGAAGATTACTCCGGTGGTCGTGCTCGGGATGTCGGTGTGCTTTATTGGATTCGTGACGATGCTTCACGCGATAGCGAAGATCGCGTCGTACTTGTCGTGAGAGGGACGACGACGGGGCGCGAGAAGATGATTGGCAAAGGCGAAGCGGACGGGACGCGTAGAGGCGAAGGAATCGAACGACGCGGTTGTAACGTGCGATTTAAGAATGAATACTATTGATACAACAACGATAAATAATGAACGCGAGCTGTGAGAACGCGGGGACGCGCTAGGGCCCGACGTTCACGTTGAATAACTCGAATCCTCGTCCGGCGACGGCGACGAAGAGGTTGCCCGACGACGCGCGAAGGACGTCGATGGCTTCGGGTTCGGGGGCTTGCGTGACGACGCCTCCGAGAGGGCTGATGACGATTGCGCTCGAATCGAGCGTCAATCTCCACAGTTTCACTCTCTGGTCGACGGATGTGGATATGATTCGCTCGCCGTCGGTCCACACTCTGCGAATAGCGGACGAATGCGCGAAATCAAACGCGCCGACGCGGGACGTCGTCGCTCCTTCGCCGGTGATGCATAGCATTTCCACGCGCAGCACTTGATCATCCCCGCCGCTCGCAATGACGAGTGTACTTGCATCTCCAGGTGCAAAGGCCATCGATAACGAATTCACACCTGACTGGTGCGCGCGTTCGATCACGTGTGCAGGGACGACGACGTCGTCGTCGTCGTTCAAGCACCACACAGCGACCGTGCCGTCAGTGCCTCCAGTGCATGCCCACGTCGCTGTCGTCGAACATAGAACGTGCACCACGAGGACGGGGCACTGGTGGTATTTCAGAGTTGAAACTTGACGCCAAGCTCGTTTATCTTCGTCCATGACTAAGATAGAGATGTCGCCTAAACTCGTCGAATAGAGTACTCGCATTCGTCCGCCGCACGAGTACGTCACCACATCCATGATGCGCTGGTCGCTCTCGCTTCGCGGTCGGACGTAACCACACCCCTTAGTCCATGCCCTCGTGCCGGGTTTGTCAACGGGCTTTGGCAATACGAGCGCGGAGGACTTCAAATCCCATCCATTAGTTTCGCTGGCGCACCACGTCAACCGAAATCCTAGCAAAACTTCTTTCGCTCCGCCGACGCAAAGCACGTAAGAAGTGTCGGACTCTTTATAAATACTCAGCGCTTTAACAGTTCTCCCACCAGGATGTTTACAAACGTCTCGCGGCGAGTGCACACGCAACCCTTCTGGTTGGGACGGCGTGTACAACAATCTCATCACTGTGCCGTCTTCGGAACCAGTGACGATGCCGAGTGGTGCCTCACAGTCTATTGCTGGCGGTGGTATAATCCGAATCGTATGAATTTCCCGCCTACATTTTCAAAGCGAACGATTCAAGTCAGTCGATGGGGGTGTGCATTTTCGAAGTGTAAGCGTTTTCACGCGAAGATCCTCATAGTTGCCTTTAGAAATCATGGTTTGACACTCGTTGCTCAACAACACGCCACCGCCGACATCCAGGCGAGCCGGGGGCAATAGCTTCGTTCAAGAGCTTATCGAGCCGGGCTCCTTGTTAAAGCGCCTCAGATTACTACATATATGCTCAAATCATCGTATCATCGCTCGCGATATCAGAAACTAATCGCGCGAAGCGTTCGTGAACGTACCCGTGCGACCAAACATTTGAATACTTGTCCGTTTGCGGAATAGTACTTGAAGCGTCATCTTTCGACCATCGCGCGATGATGTGAATACTTAAACCCTGTAAATGAGCAAAGACGACGCGATCGCCATCTCCAAACAGCACAGCATGCGGTTTGTTGTGCGCTTGACAACGAATGCGCATCAACTGGCGCTGCTCACTGAGGGCGTAAACAACAAAATCGGTTTCTCTGTACCCAGCGACGTGCGTGACTCTACATTCGTCGTCGACAGGAGCGAACAAAACCGTCGATTTTGATGGCGTCGTCCACTTAGAATTGAGAATGAGTTGCGCTGGCGCTTCCTCAGCGTCGGCCTCATTCGTGTTTGCGATGCTCCAAGTGCGCACAGTCGAGTCGCGTCCTGCAGTGACAAACTCCGGACCACTTCGTATCGAGCATGCATTTATAGATGTCCCGTTGTCGTGGGCGGACCACTTCTGCGCGATCAAATCGAGCGTACCACCAATCACCGTCGAAGACGCGTCGTACACGCATGCGTTTCCCTTCTGATCACCGATTAAAACGAGTCCCGCCTCGTCGGAAAACGCTACTGCCAGTACGCGATGTTTGTACGGATTTTGTAATTCAAAAAGCATCGGTTCCATGGCGTGGGCGTCCCAACATCGAACGAGGCCGCCGATGATGGATGCAAATACTTTTTCATCCGACCAAAACACGTCCATCAGCACGCGCGGCTCAGACGCTTGGAACGTCCGCGTCGTGACGCACTCTCGCTTTCCATGAGGTACGCGTACGACGTGAATTATGCCATGCAAATCCGCGAGCACTGCGACGTCGTGATCTTGAGAAGGTTCCACGTGCATGGACATGATAGGCGCAACGGTTTCGTACATTCGCATCCAAATCCACGACGATGAGTCTGTCGCCGCAGTTACGCGATACAGAAAACCGTGATTCGTCGCCACAAACATCTCATCGTGCCGGACGATGCGTATAACGCGAACAAACTCGTCAGAAGCGCTAAACTGACTTTTTCTTCGCTTGCTCTTCTTTTTTCGTTTTTTTGGCGTCTCGTCTCGCGCCAGCGCTACAACTTCCAACTCTACTACTTGTCCTACTTTTTCTTCACCATCTTCTTCTTCTTCCTCTTCTTCTACTTCTTCAACGATTTCTGCAACTCGACCCGGTGGGACGTCTGCGAATGTCTCGCGCAACATCGTTCGCGAGCCGCACTCCTGGTCGTTCGATCTCGTCCAATCGCTCATGTTCCACAACTTGACGCTTCCATCCGCGCCCGCGCTGGCGAGCCAAGTTTCGCCTCTCGGCGCCTTCAACGCACACAGACGCCAGATCCCGCGACCTCGATGACCGCGAAGCGCTGCTAATTCACACTCCATGTTCATCTTCACGCCTTCGGCCAGCGTTGCGGTGCCTTTCGCGCGATTGGCGTCCCACACGCGAACGGTACAATCCTCGCCCGCCGTGGCGTACACCGGCCGTTCGCCGTCCACGCGCACGCAATCCCACACGCGAGCGACGTGCCCGGCGAGAACTGCACTCGGACGCACGACTCCACACGTTGACCCCGCCATCGCGTCCGCGACGTCCCAAACGCGCGCCGTGCGATCGTCCGACGCCGAATACACCGCTCGGTCGTCGTCGCTCCACCGCGCTCGCATCACCGACCCTTCGTGCCCCACGCACGTCCCTCGAACGACGCCCTCGCTCGCGCGCCAAACCTGTATCTCATTAAATATCGTCCCCGAAGCGACGACGAGATCGTCCCAGCGCTCGCCGTTTCCGAGCGCCAGGGCGTAGAGCGAACACCGCGACTCGCACGCCACCCGCGCCGCGCGCGTCCACCTCTCTTCGCGTTCGCCCCACTCCCATCGCTCCACGGTGTTATCGCTCAACCCAATCACCACGGTCGTCTGCACGCCCTCGCGTTCGCTTCGCACGCCTCGGACGTCGTGCACCCACGACGCGAACGGCGCGAACGCGCGCTCGACGACCAGCGCCTCGCCCCCGCCCGCCGCTCGCTTCGCGCGAATCACTCCCACTCGTCGTTCGCCCCACACGATCGCGCAAAGCTTTTCTCCAATCAACTCTCGCGCGCCGTGCGCGCGGGCGTCGACGAACACGTCCACTGATGCGCATTTCCCGTACGTCGCGACGCCGTCCGCGCTCGCGCGCGCGCGCCACCAATCGATCCCGCGTCCGCGTCCCACCAGCGCGCTCCCGTCCGAGGCGTTGGCGTTCGACGCGCTCGAGAACGACGCGATGAACGTGGCGTCGCCGCAGTACGACAGCGATCGCATCGCGATTCGACGCGACGTCGAATGGTAATGATTTCCCAATTGGAATTCATTCCCGCGAGTCATCATTCATCATCATCATCATCACCCACGGCTTTTTCGTTCATTCGGTCGTACACGTCGTCGAGTCAATCATGCATTCGTCGTTCACCCATCGCAACGCGCGCGTCATTCGCGCTCGTCGCGTCGTTCGAGCGTCCATCGAGCGATCGTTTGGTGCATTCGGTCGGTCGGTTCATCCATCCATCCATCGATCGATCGAACGATCGATCGTTCAAAACGCCTTCGCTTCGTCGTCATCGCGCGATGCGCGTCATCGCGTCGATCGCGTTCGCACTCGTCCTACTCGCGAGCGCTTTCGCGAGCGCGCGCGCGTTGGTGACGTTCGAGGCGTCGCGAGAACCAGAGCGCGCGAAGACGCGCGTGACGTTGCGCACCGACGACGTCGCGGTGCGAACGATCGCGTATACGATCAACAAGAGCGCCATGGCGCTGAGCGCCACGGCGTCGAACGATGTGGAGATGTACGACGTCGCGAGCGCGAAAGCGATCGAGTTGAGGTGCGAGAGATGAGAGTTGGGCGAGCGAAGCGCGCGACGCGCGATTGGTTTGGATTTGAATGGAATGGATGACGAATGATCGCGAACGAACGCGCGGGCGATGGCGATTTAGGACTGACGACGACGTATGAATTCGAAGCGTGGGGACGTGGACGATACAGGCGGCGGAAGTGCGCGGGAAAGAGTTAGGGGAGACGTACGAGGCGAGGTACGACGTGAGGCCGAGGGAGACGACGAAAAGCGCGCGAGCGATGGAGGCGGTGGGGGTGATGGCGTTGTTGGTGATGATATCGATCGGCGTCGTCATCGTCGGCGGGGTGTGCGCGGCGGGGTTTAACGCGTTTTTGAAGGCGGCGCCGGTGATGCGAGGACCGGGAGCGGATGGTTTCGAGCGACGAGGGACGACGCGGTCGCCGAGCGCGTCGGCGTTAGAGCTCGGGCTCGCGGGGTCGGGCGCGGGGTATAGGAATAATCCCACGGCTGTGAAGGACGGGGATGGGGGCGATGATGATTCGGGGACGGCGCGGTTATTAGCGAACGCCGCTCAGGAGCTCGCCGGCGCGGCGTCGCGGGCGGGAAAACGAGATTGATCACGTTCGCTCGGCGTGGATGATTTGATAATATTTAGCATCGCAGCTGCAGCGCGTTAATCCTATGGTTGCATCGAGTATGGTTGCATCGAGTCGATCACGTTCTCCACGCGTCGCTCAACTCTTTGTCCGTGTCGTCTTCCCACCACGTAGACGTCTTGTACCCGCTGCGCAGCTTTTTCATTGGGCTGTCGTCGGGGTCGTTGATACCGAGCGCGATTAACATTTCTTCCTTCGCCTCGGCGAGCGTGAATCTGTCATCGGCCTCAGCCACGCACGCCAAGACGCCGTTGCTTTGCTTGATCATCACTTGCCACGGCGCCGGGTACTCGCGGAACACGGCGCCGGAATAGTTGACGACAAACGGAGAGACGTTAATCGTTCGAGAATAATTACGCATGCGCATGTAAAACGCCGGAGTGAACGTCGACAGAAATCGATAATGCAAATCTTTCGACGGGAAAGAAAACAAACCGAGATCGGCACGCAAAGTATCCAACTGCGTGTTCAAGCAAATCACCGGTCGCTCCTTCGCCGTCTCCAGCGTAAACTTCTCCAAAGTCTCCAACTCAATCGTGCTCAAGTTAACCACGATAAACGCATCGGCTTGGCTGAAATCATTATCAATCTCATACGCCGCTCGCGTGCGCAATCCTTTATTCCCCACCAACGCGCTAAACGCCGATCCAAACACATCGTTCTTCACCCCATCCAGCGCGTTTATCCGTACTTCGGGCGATAAATCCAACGTCGCCTCGAATATCTTCTTCGCTCGTCGGTACTCCACCCCGTCCGGGACCACGACATCGATCTTCATTTTCATCTCTTCATTCAACGATTGCGCTATCGCCAATGCGTAGCGCACGTTCGCATCGATGTACACGTCGCTCGCCGCCTTGTAATCCGCATCCTCCCCGGGTATCGCCGGGAACTCCACCTCGATCCTCGTCTTGCCGTCTTCCAAGCAGTCGCGCACGCTCGCGAACGCGTCGCGACACATCTCGCTGTACGATTCCGGGGCGTACGTCGCCCTGCCATCCGCGCGTTCGTCGCTCGCGCGTTCCGAGAGCGCGAAGCCACGCGCGGATGGACGCGCGCGCCCAATCGACGTCGACGTCATCGAGCTCGACCGTCGAACTCGCGCGCTTTCCAACGCGCGCGACGGTCGAGCGCGGGCGAACGCGAATGAGGACATATCGACCGACGACCAGAGCGCGCCGAGGCGACCGTTCGACAGGCTTCGCGCGCGGCAGGCGCGGGTGTGACGATCGGAGCTCACCCCGCGCGCGCGTTCCGTCGTCGCGCGCCGGTCGATGGATGACCGAATGGAGGCGACGCGTCGTTGTCGTTCGCGCGCGCGCGCGTTCGCGCTAGGACGGATGAGAGGGGGAATATCGTTACAAAGCGAATACACGGGCGGAAGCGGAAGCGGAAGCGGAAGCGGAAGCGGAAGCGGCGGCGTCGGGCGCGCGCCGCTCGCGAGCGTCGCGCGAGCTAAAACTTTGGAATGTTTGAGCGATCCGCGATCGAGGGTTTCCCCGCGCGAACCCAGCGCGCTTTCATGTCCTCGAGCACGCCGTCGCTCGTGTGCGCGTTCAAGCACGCGGACATGGCGTGCGCGCGCTCGCGGCACGCCCAGGCGACGGAGAGCGTGCGGCCGCGGACGCACTCGTAGTACTCGCGCTGCGCTTCGTGACACTCCGCGAGCGCGCGCTCTTTCATGAGCGTCACTAATGCTTCTTCTTCTTTCTTGAGCACGGCGTTGGAGGTGAGAGGTGGGTCGGCGCGATTGGGCATGCGGCGAGACGATTCGTCGACGCCCGGCGACGAATGAAGCGCTCGGGAAGAATTATGTCTTTGTTTATATATGTTTATTACAACGCTACAGTACTCTACAGACGAATGATGCGGTGTTGACTAGGTTCAACTCCGCGCGCTCCACCGTTCGACGCGCCCGCGCTGAGCGGCATTCCGCGGCGCTCATCGAAGGATCACACGGATCATCGACGGATCGACCGAGCACGTCAAGTCTAAGCGCGTGGGTGGGACCCCGAAAATCTTGCAGCGTGAGTGTGGGACCCACTCGTCCTGCTCCTCCTTCTTCTCCTCCTCCTTCTTCTCCTCTTCCTCCTCCTCCGCGTCGAAATTGGGCATTCCGAGATACTCGCGCAATAAGTCTCCGCGATCGGGTGGGATCCCGCCGAACAACGAACGCGTCAAGTCTTCGCGCGTGGGTGGGACCCCGGACCACACGGCGGCGTGTGGGACCGAGCCGTCGTCCTCCTCCTCCTCCTCTGCGTCTTCCTCTTCCTCCTCCTCTACCTCGTCCTCGTCCTCCTCGAACTCGTCTTCGGGCATTTCATACAGCTCGCGCAATAATCGACAAACCTTCAAATACCCCCCTTCGGAGAGCGAATTCTCATCCGCGTCGATCGTCGCGAGCGCGTCGCGTGCGATTCGTCGCACCTTCTCCCCGTCGCACCCGCGTCGCCCCCGTACTCGGCGCTCAAACGTCTCTCTGTCCTCGATCCGCATGCCGTGCGCGCGTTCGTACACCTCATCCATCGCCCGCGACAACGCCGTGGGTTCGCCGCCGGTCACGTCGAGCTCGCGCCTTCGCGCCGCGCGCTTCGCGCGTTCGCTCGCCCCAGCGAACGCGCACAGCGTCGCCGCCTCCATGAACTGTTCGTCCGCTAATTCCTGCGCCATGTCGTCGTCGAAACCTTCGCGCGAGATCTCGCAATACGCGTACGCCATGACGTTCAACGCGTTCGCGCGAGCGCACGCGAGAATCATCTCTCGCGCGTCCATTCGCTCGCCGTGGTGCTCCATCGCGCGTTTCAACGCATCGACGTCGCGCGACGCGATCGCGTCGAACACCGATCGATGTCTCGCGTCCATCTGTGTCGCCGAAAAGTCATCATCATCATCATCATCATCATCATCATCTTCGTCATCAAATGATCGTCGATGCGCATCGGTGACGTTCGTTAGGCGTGAAATCGAAAACGTCGATGATATCATCGCGACGTCGCGTCGAGCGAGCGACCGCGGCTGTCCGTCGTCTACGACGCGAACGGTCAAACGAATCGGCGATTCGGATGAACGATCGATCGAATCCGAATCGTCGAATCGTCACATCGCGATCGCATTCGTTCGATCGACGCTCGCGTCGATCGCGCGATCGATCGATCGCCCGGTCGATCGATCGATCGATCGCTTTGTCGATCGATCGATGTCGCACGGGGATGCGGAAGCCGAGGACGCGCGCGCGAACGCGTCGCTGGCGTTCGCGATCGCGTCGCACCTGCGCGCGTTGGGCGCGCGATTCGCCCCCGTCTCGCGCGCGTTCGAACGCGCGTGCGCGGAGGCAAAGACGTTGGAGGAGCGCATTGATTTCATGGGCATCGCGCACGAGGCGACGTACGAGGACGTGGCGCGCGCGCGCGGGGCGAACGCGGATGACGTCGCGCGACGCGTCGCGAGAGAGTTACGAAAGACGTGGTGCGAACGCGAAAGCGAACGCGTGGGCGGACAACGGGGGATGACGAGAAAGAAGGTGAATGACCAAGGGGCGCGCGTCAGGGCGAGGGCGACGGGGGCGCGCGATTGGCGACGAGCGAGCGCGCTGACGTCGACGTCGACGGTGCCGAGGAATATGAATTGCTTGCGGACGTTTCGAGGACATAGGGATGCGGCGTATTGCGCGGTGCTCAGCGCGAGTGGGAGGAGAATAGTCACGGGAGGGGACGATCGGCTGGTGAAGATTTGGTGCGCGCATAACGGGTTGCTTCGCGCGGCGTGTCGCGGTCACGTCGGGGAGATCACGTACGTGGCGATCGATTCGAGGGAGGAGCTCGTTGCCTCGGCGTCGACGGATACGAGCATTCGTACGTGGAAACTGGAAAGCGGAACACCCGTGGCGGTGCTCCTCGGACACGCGCGTTCGATCACGGAGTTGCACTTTTGTCCCGCCGCGCCGAGCGTGCTGTTGAGCACCGCGGACGACGGTACGATTCGATTGTGGAACGCGAAGAAGAGTTCGAACGAAGTCAAGCCGTTAGTGATAGATTTGAATCGACACGGCGCGATTGAGGGAGGTAGAGCGGTGGGAGTCGACGAGGAAGATTTGCCATTGGCAGCGGTAATGCAAGACGGCGTCGCCGACGGTCCGATGCGAACGCGCGGTGACCAACTAAACGCCGTGGCGTCGTCAAACTCGGCTGGAGGGCTAGAGCAGTGTCAGGTGATTTGTGGAGCGTTCAGTGCCGCCGGGGATAAGTTCGCCGTCGGCACTTCACTCTGTAAAGTTCACGTTTGGAGTTTGGACTCAGACGCGTTTGGCGACGACATCTCGCCGCCGGCAAAGGCGGTGAAAATGATGCTCGTACATGCGAAGCATTTGAACGATGTCGTTTCGATTTTCTTCGCGCACAGCGGCGATCGCATACTCACCGCTTCGAAAGATGGACAAGCTAGAATATGGGAGCCGGACGCGACGGGCAAACGATTTATATGCTCACGTGTGCTGACGACGCCGATCGAGGCGGAGGCTTTGCGCGCGCAACTTAATGGTGGATCGAACTCAAATTCGCGACGTGCTCCGATTGTACCAGCTATGCACATTGCGTGCTGGTCCACGGATGACAGATACGTGATTGCTTCCATGGGCGACAACTCCATTCGTGTTTTTGACGTCGAAAGCGGAAACGTGACGCACAACATGCGCGGACACACGTCGTCGACGTATGTCCTCCAGAGCAATCCTTTAGACTCAAGGCTCGTCATGAGTGCGAGTTATGACGGAAAAGTTATCATATGGGATATCGTCAAGGGCATGGAGGTGCGCGTCTTCGATGGGTCACATTACAACACGCAGCTTGTGGACGGAAATTGGCACCCAGACGGCGCGACACTCATTGTTTCAGATTTGGCGGGACAGTTTTCAATCTTCGGCACCGGCGACAGCACGCGGCTGTTGCGGGCAAAGTACGAACAGTTCCTTCAAACTGAATTTGTGGACGACGATTTACTCGGTCGTAGCGAAAGAGGGCATCTCATCAATCTAGCCACGGGTGCGCTTCTCAACGAGGCTTTTCCACGCAACTTGCTGTGCGACTCCATGGGCGACCCGTATCCGGATCCGTATCAATCAGCGTTTCAGTCTGGTCAACTCGCTTCGTTCGGCTCGCTAACTCTATCGATTAGTTCGCAACCGCAGCTGACGCACGGAATCTCCTCGCTCGCTCCGATGGACGTTGAAGGGCCGTGGACGGCTCCTGAAATGGTGCCAGAGCCGCCAAGTATGTATAGAATGTCGGACGACGACGAAGAAGAAGACGCAGGAGCGATGGACGATGACGACGACGATGACGATGTCGACATAGACGAAGACGAAGAAGAGGAAGACGATTCAGAAAGCGACTTCGGACGAAGATCGAGGCAAAGACGCAGCCGATCGAGCAGATCGCGACGTCGGACACGTCGCTCTGATTTCAACTCTGATTTTTCAGATGAGTCAGACGATTCATGGGATCAAGCGACTCGCCGCAGTGCACGCGAAAGTCGAGCACCGCAGCGATTGGGTGTAGATACATACTATTCAACCGAAGAAGACGAAGAAGATGCTGGGCTTAGAATCACTCGACGTCGACGACGAGAACTTGACGAGCTCAAAGCGACGACAGATGCCGAAGACGAATCCGAAGAAGAAAAACCAACAAAACGTGCTAAAGCGGTTCGCTCTCGCTCTGACATTCGCCTGCACGACGCGTATAGTTGGCTCTGTTCTAGCGACGTAACTGTCGGATCTTACGTTCCTCAACTCGGCGACGACGTCGTCTATGTCGCTCAAGGGCATTGCGAGAGCTTGCGACACGCCGGTCGGAGCTGGCAAGACGAAGCGCCATGGCAAGCGCTGACATCCATGCGATTCGTTGAGCCTTGCCGCGTAACGTCTTTAAGATTTGTCATCGCCGACGACGACACGTTTGAAACGCATTGCTTATTGACGCTGAAGCTTCTGGACTCGTCCATCGCGGATGGCGGTAAGGATTTCTTGGTGCGATTTCAACGTGGCGCGTCTCCCGACTTTCTCATTCCACTGTCACGATACAAAACCGCGGAGGCATGTGAATGGAAACGTGGAGACAACTGCGCGGCACTTTGGGATAATACTGGCTGCGGTGATATGGAGCCGTGGTATGGTATGATTGATAAGACTCGGTCGCATGAAGGAGAATGGGCCGGGTCGCCATGGAACGCGCTTTGCGTGCAGTACTTCAACGTACAAAACGAGGACGATCGTTTCATGGATCATAGTTTTTGGGAGCTTTATGCCGACGACGTGATGAAAAAGGAACACGCTAAGCTAATGGCCGGAGCGTCAAGCTCTCGTACTCCTCATCGCGCAAAGTTCGCCGACGTTGACTCGGGCGCACCTCGGTTGAGCGGCGCGGTGACAAAGGAATTACTCGGCCGCGTGACGCGAGCGATGAAAAACGTACGATTCGAGGCATTCGTCGATGTTATTGGCCCTAACGAAGCCTTTGTTCGCGAGAACGGCGAGAAACGAAACTATTGCTCCGTAGTTCCTGTCCCCATGGCTTTGAAGTTGATCGAAGAGCGACTGAAACGCTCGTACTACCGGCAGATTGACGCTTTCAAATCAGACGTCGAGCTCATACGTCTCAACTGCGAGATTTTCCACGGTGAGAACGGCGCATACACCGCCGTCGCTAATGATCTCGAAGAAGATCTTACGACTGACCTTCCAGAGCGTGAAGATGATGATACCAAGTCGTCTGTTTGGCGCACCATGAAGTCGTATCCAGCCATCGTTCGTGAACAACAACAGCCACCCGAGGCGCGCGCTGCGCTTCGAGTTCGCATGCGTCGAGGATAGTCGACAAGCGCGCCATGGTTTGTAGCTATAAAACCGTGTTGTAACAATGCTAAATCTAAATCACTCGTGTCACCCATCCCTCGGTTTGAACCCGTACTTCTTCCGTTCGTAAAACAAATCCGTACGGGCCGCGCCGAGGTTTATAATCTTCGGACACCCGTCCCGGTCCTTCTCCAACAGCGTACAACCTTTACAATAATACGCATCGCTCACGCCCACGCCGCCGCAAATCACGCAACGACCTTGGTTCGTCCCATAGTTACACTCGTCGCACACCCGCACCAGCGTCGCCGGTCGCACGTGCGAATCGCAAATCACGCACTTCCCGTCGCCTGCGCGAACCGAAAGCCGTCGTCAGTCTCGCGAACGAACGCGCGCGTCCGCGCTATCAAACGCACACTTTTCGCACAATCGCCCGATGGCGATCCCGGGCATTTTCCTACACATGATTAAATCGGGATGGTGTTTCGCCTGTCATTCGTCGTCGTTCATTCGTCGTCGTCGTCAGTCTCGCGCGAACCCCGCGCGTTCGTCGTCGTCGTCAGCCTTCATCATCCTCTTCCTCATCGATTCTTCCCCTCGTTTTCGCGCGCGCTATGGAAACATCACGTTCATTCAATCGCGACGACGTAACGAATCTTTATCTCCTCCTCTTCTTCCTCCTCCTCCTCCTCCTCGTCGTCGTCGTCGTCATCGTCGTCGTACCATGGCGTTCGCGCGCTCGACTATGCCGTCACTGCGTCGCGCGCGCGCGCTGGCGATGCGTGACGACGCGATCGCATCGACGGCATCGTTCGCGCGCGCGTGCGACTGGCATCGCCATCGATGTAAACGCGCGAAACCGACGCGCTTCGCGAAACCGACGCGCGCGCGCGCGAGCGCGGCTGGATCGAGCGAGGACGCGCGCGCGGCGACGGCGACGCGTCGACGAGCGCTGGCGCTCGCATCGATCGCGCTCGCTTCGGTGACATCGACAGCGCGCGCGCAAGAGATCGCGGGGGCGGACGTCGAAGCGCGCGCGCTGGCGAACGCGACGTTTGGCGACGTCGAGTTGGCGCCGTACGTGGACTACGAGAACGGCTACGCTTTGCTTTCGCCGCGCGCGTGGGTGAAAGATTTACCGAACGGGATGCAGGAGATCGAGATGCATCCGGTTTCGGAGTACGGTGGACGAAGGTTCAAGGTGGTGATAAAGCCGTACGGAAAGGTGTCGTCGTTGAAGCTGGCGGATTTGGACGGCGAAGAGTACGCGAGTCCGGAGGCGTACGCGTACGCGGTCGCGAGTAAATACGCTCCGGTGGCGGAAGAAGGTAGAGAAGTTGGGCGCGGCGTGGCGACGTGTAAGATTTTGAGCGCCCGATCGAGCGATGACGGGCGATACTATTTCTATGAGTACGTGACCGAAAATTCTATGCTCCCACTGCACTTCTGGGGCGTCGTCGGCCTCGGTCCTGGGCCCGTGGGAAGCGCTCGAAAGCTCGGTAGAAAAGATTTAGTCACACTGGTGACCCAAATGCCCGAGGAAAAAGGCCCCGAGGCGGCGGCATTGATGGCATACATTATAACAACTTTCCGAATAATAGACGTCTAGGATCGCCGATCGGGGAGGCAAGCGTGAATCATCGATTGTACAGTGTAATTAAAACAAAATATTTGGCAACCGCTACGGAATGACTTTTCTGCGAAGACGGGTTCGTCTGAGGCGCTGGGAGTCGTGACGACCGTCGCGTCGCGAGATGGCGCGAGCGAGTTGAACGGGTAAAAGAAAAGGCTCAAATGTTAACTAAGTGAGTTGAGCGGGCTCTAAAATTTTAAAGACCCCCCAGGTCCAGACAACGGCAAAATTCCGGAATGTCATGTTATTATCACCAACTAATTATGCTAACCAGAGCTGTACCTGTTGCGATTTCGCGGACGACGGCTCACTCTAAATCGATCGGTTCGCTTATTGTTACGCGTTCGGTGACCTTTCGTGTGAATACCCCAAGGCGTACATCCCGGACGTCTGCCGCCCCCGCCCGTCGTGCGCCCTTGACCCCCGCCGTGTGGGTGATCGATCGGGTTCATAGCTACACCACGAGTGGTAGGTCGAATCCCAAGCCAGCGAGTGGCGCCAGCCTTACCTATGACACGATTTTGATGCCCACGGTTGGATAGCATACCGATCGTCGCCTTGCATCCTTCCAAAACTAAACGCTGCTCGCCGCTTGGTAAGCGAACGACGCAATACCCGTCGTCTCCCTTTTTGACAAGTGTCGCCGCCGATCCCGCCGAGCGACACATCTGCCCACCGCGTCCAGGCACGAGCTCAATGTTATGAATCGTTGTACTCAGTGGAATATTCTTCAGCGGTAACGCGTTACCAATTTTGATGTCGCTCTCCGGTCCGCTCTCCATGGAGTCACCCGCTCGCGCTCCGTGCGGCGCCAACACGTATCTAGACTTATGCCCCCCTTCGTAATCCACCAGCGCGATATGCGTCGTGCGGTTTGGATCGTACTCTAACCTACGAATTACCCCTTTCGTGCCTTCTAAATCGCGCTTAAAATCAATCACCCGATACAGCCGTTTATGTCCCCCGCCCTTGTGCCACACCGTGATCCGCCCGGCGTTGTTTCGCCCACCTCGCTTGCGCATCCCCGACGTGAGGGCCTTCTCCGGTCGGCCGTTCCATAAATGCGCTCGACTCGTCGTTATGCGTCCGCGCTGTCCCGGGGACGTCGGTTTGTACACCTTCATCCCTTCGCCCGCCGGCGCGGTGGCGAACCCTCTCGCGGCGAACGCGTTCGACGCGCGCGCGTCACCGCCGACGCGCGCCGACGCGCGCGCGAGCGCGGGCGCGGGCGCCAGGGCGATGCGCTCGCATCGCATCGCCAAAACCGCGAGCGGCGATGGGGGCGACGGGCGCGTCGAACGCGAGCCGTGATGACCGAGGCGCGACGGCGTCCACAGCCCTCGGGCGAGCGACGGCGCGTCGACGCCGCTCGTCGCGCTCAGGCGCTTGATCGCGACCGAGGCGAGGGAGGACGCGCGAGACGCGAGATCGCGAAACATGTCGCGCGACGAATGCGCGCGAACGACGGGAGGGGCGAAGTGCGGCTTTCGCGCGGCGAACGAGGAAGGAAACGGGCGCGGAGCGAAGCGAGGACGAAGACGACGAGGTTTAGACCTAAGAGCTAGCGCTCGAGTAACAACACGGCCTCGACGTGGTCAGTGTGAGGAAATAAATCAAGAGCGAGGGCTTTAACGGGCGTGAATGGGACGCCACCGCCGTTGCCGTCGGCGCCTTGCGGGGCGCACAGTTCGATGACGTTCTCCGCCATCGTCTTCACGTTGCAAGATACGTAAACCAGACGCTTCAAACGATTCTCGCGACGCAGTGCGACCAAAACGCTTCGGTGCAGGCCCGCACGCGGTGGGTCGACGACGGCGACGACGTCATCGTACAAGTACGACGCGTCGGCGGCCGCGAGAGACTCGGTTGGTCGCCAAAGTGTCGCCTCGGCTCCGGCGGTTTCGTCGCCGCTCAAGTCGGGATTGTCAACAGCAGCGCGTGATATCCGTCGCGTCGCGTCAGGGCCTGGCTTGATCAGTGATTTATACTCGTTCAACACGCGAGGAATCGTTACTTCAGCTTTGCCGGCGATCCAATCAGTGTTGTTCACGCCGTTCAATTTGGCGTTCGTAAAGGCGTCTTCGATTGAAGCCTCCACAACGTCTACGCCGACAACCTTCGCGACGTTCTTTGCAAGCGTCAGCCCAATCGTACCCGTGCCACAACACACGTCTAGTAGCAAGCTCCGGCCGCTCGGACTCGCCCATTCGCCGGCGAGTTTATACAACGCCTCGGCGGCGGCGGTGTTGATTTGGAAAAATGCCGTCGCGGAGAGGGAAAATCGCAATCCACACATGCGCTCATGAATCACGTCGGTACTTTTTTCGCTTTTCGCGCCCGTTCTCACGTTTAAAATCTCAGCGTCATCCGGCGCGACATTCGAGCACCCGTCGTGAAATTGCACCAAGCACACTTTAAGAGGAATCGGTGGCGTTGCCGTCGCACATGCCTCGTCCAGGACGGCGAGCGCGCGTTTGCACTCATCTACAATCGCACCGTCTTCGAAGCCCGCCTTGCGCACTTGCAGCATCACCATGACCTCAGAGTGCTCGCCGTTTGTCGTCGGCGCTGGCAAGGAGTCTTCTTCGTTGGGGTATTGAAACATCGAAACGTCGTTTTCCTCGGCGTTCGCAGCGCTCTCGCCGTCGAGCCCGACCGCGCCCTTCGGCGGTCCCGTCCCCGGACGGAGCCAGTCCCTCCATCCGTGATCCGACGGAGGCGCCATGCCGCCCTCGCGAACGGTGAACAGCCGCCAAAACCCAGACGCGTCGCGCTTGTCGTACACGGGCAACCCTTCCCCTCGCTTCGCGCGCGCGCGCAAGTGCGTCTCAAACGCGTTCGCCAAGTACTTCGCCGTCTCGCTGATGTTTCGACATCCCACCGGAGCGGCGACGGCGGTGACGCCTTCGCGAAACAATCCCACGTTAAACCCCACCGTGGGCTCGTTCTCCGCGCTCGGCCCGATCGTAAACTCGCTTTTGTTTCTGTACCCATCGAGCACGGGCGAGCGCACGATGCCCTCGAGCGGACACGCCATTCCATCGTAATCTCGCGTTCGTTTCACCCACTCCATGTCGCCTCGCCTCCCTTGCTCCGTCGCGCGCTCGCCCGCTCGGCGCGTCTCCGAGGCGACGACGCGAAGCGCCGCCGCCACCGTCTCCTTCTTCCCCGCCAACTGTTTGCCGTACTCCACGTTCCACAACGGACATATCGCATCTCGAACATCTCTCGACGCCTTGGCGTTCGCGTTGGCGATCACGCTCGCGCGATTCGCCGCCCCCCCGCCCCCGCCCCCGCGTTCGCGCGCCTCTCGCACGCGCAGCTCTCGTCCTTCCAACTCGAACCCGCGCAAAGCGTCGTCCCCGCTCACGCGCGCGCTCAGCGCCCCGTACGTCACGAACCCGTACGTCTTCCCTTTCGTCTTCATCGCGCTCGCATACGTCACGCCGCGCGAGCGCAGGAACGATTCGAACGCGCGCCGGTCCATCGCGCGCGGCGCGTTCGCCACGAACGTCGTCCCCCCGCTCGCCCCCGCGAGGGCGATCGCCCCGTCGTCGTTCGCATCGCCCTCGCGTTCGACGTCATTCGCGACGTCGTCGTCGTCCGAACGCGCGCGCTTGGACATTCCCCGTCGTCGCGCGCTTCGCTCGGTTGAGCTCACCTCGGCTCAGCGCAGCTCAATTTAGCTCAATTTAGCTCAGCGCAGCGCAGCTCAGCTCGCCTTCTCGCTCGTTCGCGCGCGCGCTCGTTCTCGACGCGACGTCGAAAGCGCGCGCGATCGCGTTCTCGCTCGCTTCGACCGCGCGCGCGTTCGACGTCGTTCGACGCCTCGGTGGAGCGCCGCGGAGTGACGCCATCGGTCAGGGTGACGATTCATATTCCACACCACGCGACGCGCGCGAGAGAGCGAGAGACGACGCGCGAGACGACGACGGGCGTGAGCGATGGCGATGGCATCCCTCGCGTCGTCGTCGTCACGCGCGACGTCGCTCGCGCGCGCGCGCGCGGGCGAATGGGAAAACGATCGGCGAGCGAGGCGCGCGAGCGAGGCGCGCGAGCGGGCGCGTTCGCGCGAGCGAGGCGGGACGCGCGCGAGCGCGTCGAAGACGATGAGCGACGACGGCGACGACGGACAGCGGACGATAGATGCGCTCGCGCGCACGCTCGGGGACGAAGGACGACAGGGCGAACGCGCGGAGGAGACGGACGGGGAAAAAGATGGCGAGACGTCGACGAGGACGGAGAGGGAGGAAGCGCGAGAGCGAGCGAGAGAACGCGCGAGGCGCGAACGCGCTCGCGCGGGGGCGACGAAGGCGTGGCGATCGTACTGGAGTCCACTGTCGACGGTGTACAACGTGCCGACGGAAGAACCGCGAGGGGCGTATTTCTTGGCGTTCGCGCACGTCGCGGCGTTCGTTGCGGATTTAACGCTCTTGAGGCTCGGGTACGGGAACGGCGGGGACGTGTTTCTTAAACTGGCGTTGTTCGATAACGCCGTGGTGTACGACTCGCAGTGGGCGCGCGCGTTCACCGCGTGTTTCGTTGATTTTGGGTTGTTGCACTTTTTCGTGGTGAACGCGGCGCTCGTGACGATCGGGGCGGAGGCGGAGGCGATCTTGGGGACGTCGCCGTTTCTCGCGGTGTACGTGATCTCCGCGGCGATGGGTGGGATCGGGAGCATGGCGCTCGATACGTCAACGCTCACGGTGACGAGTTCGGATGGTTTATTCGGTGTATTCGGCGCGCTGCTCGTGTACGCCGCGATTAACGTCGAAAATGAGTGGAACATGAAGGGATTTACGGTGCGTCTGCTGTATTGCGGCGCGTTCTCCGCGGCGCTGCAATACCTCGCATCGGTGCCCACGGAAGATGGCGGACACGTCGTGAACTCTGTCGGTCATTTGTGGGGCTTCATCGCCGGCATCGCCATGGGCTACGCCGGACTGTCGCCCATGTTTACGAGCAAGAAATTTGAGACCCCGCCCGAGGACCGGATGAATTTACAGGACGTCACCGCCGGTCCACCGAAGACGTTCGCCGCTCTTGGAGCGCTTTCATTCACCGTCCTTTCTCTCAGCGTCGTCGTGTTGCTCAAACGAACTCTCGAAGTCGATCCGAGGGACATCTTCTAGCGCTCTGCGTAACGCAGAGCGCTGACTGCGCAGACTGCGTTGTACATCGTAATTTTTCCTCAGCTAATTGACGTTCGCGGCCAAGCCGCCGCCTCATCTATTGCGCGTCACTTTCCATCGCCAAAGTTCATGTACAGAGCGCGAGCTAATGCACTCGTGCCCGTCTCTCGCGCTAGCGCGCGCGTCGATCGCGCGCGGGCGCGCACTCGAGCGTACCCGCGCGCTCGAGCCTCGTCGCCAGCGACCCAGGCGGCGAGTATGGAGGCGCCCACGTCTCGACGCGCCGCCCTCTCGCGCGCGCTCGCGCTCGGTTTAATACTCCGCGCCGACGACGCGCGAGCGATTGGGTTCCAAAAAGAGCTAAAAAAGCGCGGACCGACGAGCGATGACGAGTACGCGACGACGCCGGCGTTTGAGTTTCGCGGCGAACGCCACGACGGCGTCAAGTACGTTGACATCACCGAAGGTAAAGGGTTAAAACCGCTGGAGGCGGGGGCGATCGCAACGCTGCATTTTGAGTGTAAATATCGCGGATTAACCGTGTTGAGCACGCGAGAGGCGCGAACGCTGGGAGGGAACCGAACGATCAGCGAACCTTTTCAGTTCAGGTATGGGACGCTGCCGAATGAATTCACAAAGGCGGCGAAGAGGAAGAACATCGTCGGCATCGGGGCGGAAGTACGACTCGATCCAGAGCTCCAGGAGCTATACGTCGTGAAGTGCGTGTTTAACGGACCGGCGGATCGGGCGGGGATCAAACCGAACGACGTCGTGGTGTCCATCGACGGAGTGAGTGACTTGGAGAATAAGCCGATTCAGGAAATCGGCGCGTTGCTCGTTGGCGACCTCGGCACCGAGGTAGAGCTCAAGATTAAGAAGGGTGGTTCTCGCGCGGGCGCGAACGCGCCGATCGAGACATACAAGCTCACGAGAGAAGTCACCGCGGTGGCAGCGCCCAAGCGCGAAATTCAAGTCGACGGTGGCGGTGGATTGTTCACCGGTGGGAGCGGCCCGAAGCCGCCGCCGCTTATTTATGTTCCCGAAGCGTTAGCAGGAATGAGCGTCGGTGGTCGCCGTCGATTTAAAGTTCCCGCAGATGTGGGTTACGAGGATATCGGCGAGGGTGAAATCCCACCGGGGAGCGAATTTATCCTTGAAGTTGAATTGCTTGACGTTGTGCAGAAGCAGTAAACGTCTTTTTGTGCGATCTTTTGGCAGACGATTACAATTACGATCGCGTCTTTCAAAAGATACATTCGCACACTAGTCATCGGTTTGTACTGTAACACACATTTTGTTATTCGCGAACGCCTTTGATGGTCTCGGCGTCTGAAGACCGCTTCGTTCTCATACGTCGGCAGCCATGCCATTAGATAAAAAACCAGCCACGAAAAAGGCTTCGACGAAGGCAGCAAAGACGAAAAATGGCGATAAGCAACTCGAAGGAGCTCCGACCGACGCCGCACCTCAAGAGACTCGCGCGGATTTACTGGCAAAGATTCAAGCTGTTGAGCGCGAAGCAGTCAAAGCGAGCGAGCATCGAAACTACATGCAACTCGAACGCGATAAGATTGATGCGTTTTGGGAGATTACAAAACGTGAGTTGAAAAGTACTAAAATTGATTTGCGAGATATTCGTCGCGAGATCGACGTAATGGAGGAGCAGCACGCTATGGAACTGCGCGTCCAGCAGCACAAGCTGAAGCAAATCGAGCATGAACGTCTTGAAGCCGAGGAGGCTATTCGCGCGGAATACGACGAAATGGAGACGAAGCTCAAGCAAACATGCCATAACGACGTCCATCGCGTCGAGGATGAAATGCTCGGGCTGGAATCAAGCATGCGTGAGATGGTCAGACAACATGAAGTTCAATATCGCAAACTAAAATTAGAACATTCGTCGAGTGTTGGATTGGCTCGTAAGCAATTTGAGGAAAGTGCTACGTCACACGTCAAGAACGCAGAGCAAGAGATGTTTGCGGCGATGAGTGAGTTCAAAAGTCGAGTTGAGGAACAACTCCGCGACGCAGAAAGCAGGAAGTCAGAGCACATTGAAAAGCTCATGGCGATGCATACTTCGGCGTACGCTGAATTGAAACTGTACTTCAACGAGCTCACGGAAAAACACATTAACGAAATCGAAACCTTGAAACAAAAACTCGGTGATGCGATGCACCGATTGGCGGATCAGCGCATTGAGCTGAGCGATATTCGTAAGCACAATGAATCGCTCGTTTGTCCTCTCAACGCTGCGACACAAGAGCTCGATGAGAACAGAAAGCGTCTCGCTCAATCTGAACAAAAGAACAAGCATCTCGAGCATAGCGATCGAATGCTCAACGCTGCTCGTAAGGAAGTTAAAACTCTCAAATGGGAGAACGAGCTGATCATACAAAAACTAGAACGAGTCGAACGCGAACTGCATGCCGCACGAAACCCACAGCGTTCCGATTGCCGATTCGTCACGAGCGCGTATTAGATTTAAAACGCATATCATTAAAGAGAAAAGTCTAATACTCGTCTATGAACGCACAGTTGGAGCTAGAAGTGTACTAAGAGGCTTTTGCGGAATGCTCCTCGACCCAGGCTTTGAACTTGTCGCTCTTTTCAGCCATTCTCTTGTCGATGAGCGCCCTCTTCTTTTCGCTCTTTTTGGCGTTCAACTTGCCCTTCTTCTTAGCGCGGTGCATCACATCCTCTGTGTCGAGGACGTATGAAACCTTGCTCGTGGTGCAGCTCACCTTGCACTCGAGGGCATTTGACACCACCGTATTCGCTAATGCCGCAGACAGGTCCGCAAATCCGGCCTTAGCCTTGGCTCGGCCCAAGAACACCGCCGTGCGCTCGTCGTCATCGTCGTCATCAAAACCCTCCGGGACATGATCCTGAGCAACAGTTGTGAGGAATTTTTGTAGATGCGTAGCAAACTGCGCATCCATTGTCCCTTGTGGCAAGTCGGGTCTCTCCGACCCAGCCTCAGCGAGACGAACGAATAACTGCTTGCCGTCATCCGACGAACCTAAGCGATAACAGGCTTCATCTTGCAACAAAACGCACGCGTTTGCGCGGTAGATGCTTTCATCAAATGGTGCATCGCGCGCCAGCTCGTAGTCGTGCAAATGCAAAAGTTTGCTACTGAGTTCGTCTTGAATCACCAACTGCACTTGCTTCACCACCTTATAGATGAGTTTATCCAACGTAAACAACAAATACGACTTAGCGCCGAGTAAAGTTCGGCATTCGTCTTCAAACTTTCCAGATTCAGTGGTACCATTTAACAAATGAAAGAGGAGTCTGAGGAACTCGCTGTGAACATCAGATTGCTTTTTCACCGGTTTGCTGGCCTTTGCCATAGCCGCAGAGCTTTCGCGAGCATTTTCTAGGCGTTCATAAAGATGAGAATGCAATCGAAGGAGATGGTAAATCGCCTCGTTGGCGTAGAACACTGTCTTCTTTAGAGAGTGAAGCGGTGGGCCAGTCGCCTTTTCTGAAGCGTCGACTGCGCCGCTAACTGGCTTACAGTGCGCAAGATCTCTCTCTTCCTCGTCGTCCTCGTCTTCAACCACAGCAGTCATCTCGATGTCCTCGCTCTTGACTTCGGGCTTCGGGCCCTTTCGAGCGCTCGAAACACGCATCTTGTCCTCGTCATCATCCTCGTCTTCCACGTCAGAGCTTACAGTCTTCTTGAGTTCGCTCAACTTCTTCACGTCTTCTTGCTCGGTTCCTCGAACGTACTTCGCCGCGGCATCAGCGGCAGTATCCTTGTAGTCCTCCGGATCGGCGCGCTTGACGTTGAAGAACGACTCTACGAAGTTTCGGTATAGCGTTAAGACGCGTTCGCCTTGCTCGCCGCTCAACATTTCGTTCGTACTAAACTTGATGACGGCGTAGACGTCGTCGTGAACGCGAGCGTCGTCGTACTTCAACGTGAGATCGGGCGATTCATCAATCGGAGGCATACCCTTGCCGATGACTTCGTCAGAGGTCTTCTTCTTGTCGTTGAGATCTTTGACTTCTTGCGTCATCCCCTTCATAGACAGCGCCTTCTTGTCCAGTTGCTTGTAATAGAAGGACTGGTGGTCGAGCGACTTGGCGTAGTTCTTCGAGTACACATCCGCCCATACAGGAAGCATTTCACCTTTCAACTCCTGCCACTCTTCCTGCTTTTGGAGCAGACGCTTCACGACGATTGGAATCGTCACGTGTCCCGCTGTCTTCACCAAATAGAGCATTTCAGATCCGCGATCGGCGTAAATACGAAGAATTGCGCGCTCACTGACCTGACCCAAATAATCCTCGGGCATTAGAGCGCTGTCGCGATCATCTTCCGACATTGCCTTCAGCTTTTCTTCGTACGCTTGCAACTTGGCGACGCAAGCCTTGCTCGTTTCGAGTACCATATCAATCTCGAAACGGTCATCCTCGCATCTGAAAAGCGCCTCTTCGTATTGGTTCTTGCGCATGGCCTTAAACGAATAATCTTCCGATCCCGAAGTCACGGCTACCCAGTTGTCGTTTAGCACATCTCTGCACAACTGCGAGCGAGTCTTGCACGCCGCCATCGGGAAGTTTTTTGGTAACAGTCGATAAGACGGACCACACCGCTCACTCGTGGACAAATCAAGCTCAGAAATTGGCTTGGACACAAACTTTTCGCGTTCAGCGACAACTTTCATCATTTGAAGCTGCTTTGGGGTCAACTTTTCAACTGGGCGTTTAGCCATATTTGGATCAAAATCGAGCGCTTCACAACGGGCGACAAAGTCGTTGAACCCAGTTTGCAGCTCGGGGAACTTACCCAAAATGTCGTGCACCAAAGTTTGCATTTCCATCTTAGTAATTATACCCATGTTGAAGATGTTCAAAATTTTGACGAACTCGTTGTAGGCGTCCTTGTTGCGCAAGCGCGTCTTGACGCGGTCAAAAAATGTGAGCTCCTTTGCCAAGTTCGCCGCCGCGCGACGTTCTTCTGCTTGCTCGGGGGTCTCGTGCTCGCCCTTGGCACCTTTTTTGCGTCCGACGCCCCGCACGCCGCGTCCCTTCTTCCCCGCCGCAGGTTGCGTCGAGTCGGGTAAAAAGTAAGTGAACTCTTCGAGAAGATCGGCGTGCGATTTGAACAGCTGCGCGACCTCTTCGTAGACTTGCGAGATGGTCTTCAAATTCTTGCGGTACATGTTCAAGATTTCCAAGAAGTTCTTGTACACCCGCTCATCGCTCGCGAATCTCGACTTAATTTTATTCACGTAAGAAATCGCGTGCACAAACTCCACCTGCGGTTTCACGCCCGATGCCTTGGCCTGCGCCTCTCTCGCCTCGCGCTCAATGTCTTCAACCTTAATCTCGTGCCCGCGCGGCAAAAACTGATTAAATCCCAAGATTAAATCCGTATGTCCCGCAAAAATCGTTTTCACGCGTTTGATCACCCCCTCCGTATCGATCTTCGTCGACTTGAACTCCTTCATAATCTCCAAAAACTCATCGTACGTGTGCTTTTTATCTTTCAAACGCTCTTTGAGCTCGCGCAAATAACTCAGCGCCTCTTGCTTTCTCGCCGCTTCGCTCATATCTGGTCTCACGCTGCTCGCCATCGGCCTAATTCCATTCGCGTCACGTCTCATTCGTCAGTCTCTCGCCGTATGCGTTCTCCCGCCCTCTCGCTCGCTCGCTCGCTCGCTCGCGTTCGCGCCAGCGCGCGCGGTCAATGTCGCGCCCGCCCGCGCGCGTCGCCGTCGTCACCCATCGCACACTCCCGTCCATCCTTCTCTCACGCGCGTTCGCGCGCGTGATGATACATTCACGACCCACCTCTTCGCCACCACGGGCGCGCCGTCGCCCTCGCGCGTGCGCTTCATCGCGTCGTAAAGCGTGTTCGCCCGCGCGCTCGTGCTCGTGCGATTCCCCGATCGCTCGCCTCGGTGATGTCACCGCCGCCGTTCGCGACGTTTACGTCGTTTGAATTCGACGAAAAGCGACGACGGAGAAACAAGAGGAGAGGACGCACTCGAGTGCGATCGCGCGCGTCGAATCGCGAGCGAGAACGCGCGAGCGGTGCGGCGCGGAGTCGCGCGCGCGCGCGACGATCGGGCGACGCGCGGACGAGGTTTACGGCGTATTCGGCGAGTTGGGACCCGTGGGGGGGGGGACGAAGGGTCGGTCGGTCGGACGTGTCGGCGTCCGACGCGATGGTGTGCCACCATTTATGTCGCGCGCGTGTGACGCGACAGGGAGACTGATATAGGGATTTCGCGATCACAGTACGAGATCTTTGCATCCAACGACGAGCGCGCGAGTCACGATTCGACGAGTCACGATTCGACGAGTCACGCGAGGGCGGCGGCGCGCGAGTTCGACGGCGTGGGCGCACTGGCGGGGAGGCGCGGAGGCGCTCTAACAAAAGGCTAAGAGGGGGGATTAAATCAACGCGGACGAGCGGATGACTTTGGGATATCGCTCGCGATCGAACGTTGGACTTTATCCATCATCGCGCGCGTCTGCGACGCAGCCGTGGTGGCTTGCGCGAGCATGGACGGATCGACGGCGAGGCCAGAGGCGGCGCGCGCTTGGAGCGCGGCGACGGCGGCCTCCGCCTTGTCGCTCATGGCTTTGATCTCTGCCAAGAGCTTCACCTTGGAGGGATCGACCGAACGAAGTTGCTTGGAAGATTTTGCGGAGCGGGAGGATGCGTCGACGAGGGACGTCGAAGCGACGCTCGAACGGTGGCTAGTATTAGCGTTCTTGCGTTTTTGCTTGCGCATCTTGGACGCGTACGCGGGGTCGCGCCATTTGGTTTGAATCGCCGCAGAAATCTTCGCTCGGTGTTCGCGCGAGCGCTTGTTCGGAATTTTGCTTGACTTTTCCTTGCGCAGCGCCTTGCGTTTTTCGATGATCACAGCGGCGACTTGCTTTCTCAACTCGCGCTCGTTCGCGGCGCGCTCTTTTTCAGCCACTCGCTGGCGTTCGCGCAAGCGCTCGATATCCGCCGCACCATTCGTACCAAAGCTCACAGAAATCACCGCTGAATTGCGTCGGTAAAATAGGCCCGAAGACGCTATGCCGTTGTTCCCGGACTTGCGCCCCCACACCTCTTCGGACTCTAAAGCCATCCTTTCTATCTTTTTCGCCTTCGCCCTATCGACGGAGGCTTTCTTAATCTTCGCTCGCGTAAACTCGGAATGCCGCGCGTTGGCGCAGTTATACGACCGTTTCAGCCGCTCGCGGTACTCTGGATCTTGCATATGCATCAAAGTCGTCGCTCGAATCTTCTCAATCGTCTTCCTGCTATGCTTACCACCCTTATTCCAAGGCACTTTCCCGGTGTTGGCGCTCCCAATCTTTCGCCTGCGAATCTGCTCAACCTTGGTCATGTCCTTGAAGCTCCCGACGGACTTTAACGTCTCAAACTCGCTGTCGCTAATAACCACAACTTCAACGGGATCATCATTCGCATCGACGCCGTTGCGCACGCGGCATCGAAACACGTTACACGTCGGACACGGACATCCGCGCAAGTGATACAACGTCCTGTTCGCCCCCATGATGAACCCATCCTCCGGCGTCATGAATAACACTCGCTTATACGCATCATCGAGCTCACCACCATCCCGCGAGATCTCCGCCATCGCGCTCGTCCAATTTACTCCATCTTCCGTATCCTTATTCCCCACGATCTCGCGCTCGCGAGCCGCGATCAACGACGCTCGCGCGACGGACCGAAACGCCGCCGCCGCGCCTCCCCGTCGTCCCACTTTCCCTTCCTTCGCGTTCGTCATCGTCCCTTCGCGATCAACCGTCGGTGCGTCGACATCATTCAACCCAACGCCAATCCCTCTCGAGGCGACGCGCGCGACGCGCTCGATGCCTCGCCCTCGCGCGCGACGCGCGCCGCCGAGTCGCCCTAACCCCCCCGCTCGCGCGCCGCTCGCGCGCGCGTCCGCCACCGCCGCCCCCGACGACGGTCGCGCCATCCCCTATGAATTTCCCCGCTCGCCTCTTCGTCCTATGCCGCGTGTGAAACGCGAGGCGATCCGACGACGATCGCCAGTACTCGCCCTCGCTCGACGTTTGATTCCGTTCGATCGCGCGTCCGAGGAAACGCGAATGAAACGCGCGCGCGCGCGCGTCCTCCCTATGCGTTTGCCCCTCGCGTCTCCTCCTCGCTCGCGCGCTGTGACGTAGTGCGATGCGATCGCTCTCGCGTTGGCGACCGGTGGCGATCGCTCGGCACGGCGTCGCGCGCGAACGAGCGACGACGCGCGCGCGAGGATGCGCCGCCGCACGCGCACGCGCGGCCGTCGGTCGGTCGGTCGGTCACTGTCTCGGTCGGTCGGTCGGTCAGGGACGTCGGTCGGTCGGTCAGGGAAGTCGGTCGGTCGGTCAATGTTTCGGTCGGTCGGTCAGGGACGTCTCCGGACGTCAGTCGTCACGCGCACCGCGACATCGGAAACGCGCGCGTCGACGCGACGTCGAGAGCGTCGCACCGACGTCTTTAGGGCAAACAATTTGATTCTCGATCGCACACGCGCCGATGTATCCACGCGGACGTGAATCCCGCGACGTGCGACTCGCGCGAATACGACGTCCAACACCACACGCCCGTCCTCGTCCGACGGGTTCGCGAACCCGAGATCGTCGACCGATGGACGAGTCCTCTCTCGGGGCGCAACGGGGGG